>Ga0208694_1000316_pt1 | contig 74396 bp, 58 predicted proteins | sample AD_UKC078_MetaG_FD_184442 | JGI IMG/M metagenome (GOLD analysis project Ga0208694, IMG submission 184442) | Active sludge microbial communities of municipal wastewater-treating anaerobic digesters from USA - AD_UKC078_MetaG (SPAdes) (version 2) | ecosystem: Engineered > Bioreactor > Anaerobic >...
AATGAGAATATAAAAATAGGTAGCTATCCTTTTATTGTAGAGGATTTTCACGCGGATTATACGGGCAAGCTGTCTTTTAGTGTGTTAGGTAATCACCTTCTGAACTGCTCTAATTTGCATGCCCGACAGTTTGGATTCGGCATGGGACACTACAATCAGGAGGCATATACATGGGTTATTTCAAGATTAGTGATTCAATTAGAGGAGCCCCTTTATAAAAACGAGCCTTTTACTTTGCACACATGGGTTAGTAAGGTTTACCATTATTTTATTAATAGGGAGTATACTTTGATTAATAGCGATAACCGATTGGTTGGAAAAGCCCATGCCGTTTGGGCTTTAATTCATGAAGCCGATCGTACTCCGGTTAATCTGAATCGTTTTTTTGATCGAATTATTACTGATTCTGTTTGCGATGAAATCCATGCGCTTTCTACATCGAAAGAACGTTTTAAATTAAAAGAAACGATTCCTTGTTTTGAACATAAAGTGACCTATGGCGACTTAGACATCAATGGTCATGTTAATAGCATAAAGTATATAGAATGTATACTTAACTCTTTTTCTTTGGATGTTTATAATCACGGCGGATTATATAAGCTGGAAATTGCTTACGTTGAGGAAACTTCTTATGGAGATCGTCTTCTCTTATATAAGGAAGACATGGGCTGTAATTCTTTTTATGTTGAAATAAGGAAAGATACAGATGAAATAGTTTGCCGGTGCAAGCTATTCTTTAAATGATTCTGTTTTATAGTTTATCATGTTTGATAATTTATTTAAGAAAAATAGATCTCAGGAATATAAATACGGATTTCAAACGGATGTAGACACTTCTGTTTTAAAGGAGGGTTTGAGCGAAGAAACCCTATATTATATTTCTTCACGCAAGCAGGAGCCTTCGTGGATGCTTGAATTTAGACTGGAAGCATATCGATATTGGAAAACGTTGTCAATGCCTCAATGGGGAAATTTGCACATTCCTGATATTGATTTTCAGTCAATAAGCTATTATGCAGAACCTTGCCCTTCATCCGCTAATGATAACCAGAGTGCTTTTGATGCTCAACTGATTGATACATTTGATAAATTGGGTGTACCGCTTTCTGCCGGCCAATCTACCGGAGTGGCAGTGGAAGCAATTATGGATTCTGTATCAGTGAAAACCACTTTTAGTGAAGTCTTAAAAAGTAAAGGAATTCTTTTTTGCTCTATTAGCGAAGCGGTGAAGCTTTATCCTGAGCTGGTGAGGCAATACCTTGGAAGTGTGATTTCTTATAAAGATAATTTTTTTGCTGCGCTTAATACTGCCGTTTTTACTGAAGGATCTTTTGTTTTTATTCCTCGTGGAGTGAGGTGTCCAATGGAGCTTTCTGCTTATTTCCGTATCAACAGCGGTGAAACCGGACAGTTCTCAAGGACCTTGATTATAGCAGAAGATGATAGTTATCTTTCTTATTTGGAAGGATGTACTGCACCCGTACGAACCAAGTGCCAACTGAATGCCGCTGTAGTTGAAGTTGTGGTGATGAATCGTGCAGAGGTAAAATTCAGTACCATTCAGAATTGGTATCCCGGTGATAAAAATGGAATAGGCGGGATATATAATCTGGTGACTAAAAGAGGTCTTTGCTTGGGTGAGCATAGTCGTTTGTCATGGACTCAGGTGGAAACTGGCTCTGCTATTACTTCGAAATACCCTTCTTGCTTGCTAATGGGCGATTATTCTTCGGCTGAGTTTTATTCAGTAGCAGTGACGAATAATCATCAACAGGCTGATACCGGAGCTAAAATGTTGCACTATGGTAAACATACTAGTAGCCGTGTAGTCAGTAAAGGTATCTCATCAGGTGAGAGTCAGAATACATATCGCGGCTTAATTTATGTTGACCCAAAGGCCGATTACTCGCGTAACTATAGTCAGTGTGACAGCTTGCTAATTGGTTCTTCTTGTGGAGCACATACTTTTCCTTGTATTGAGAATAGAAATGACTCTTCAACCATTGAACATGAAGCTACTACTTCAAAAATCAGTGAGGAGCAGATTTTTTATTGTAATCAACGAGGCATACCTACAGAGACGGCTGTTGGACTTATTGTGAACGGGTATGTGCGTGACGTAATAGAAAAACTACCTCTGGAATATGCGGTTGAGGCTCAAAAGCTTTTGGAATTATCTTTAGACAGTAGTGTTGGATGAAAAAACAATAAATTTTAAATAGGATGTTTGGAAGAAGATTACGTATGTTTAGAAATTTGGGTGCCGGTCGTGGCCGTAACCAAATGAATCATGTTCAATCATGTGTTTGTCCGGTATGTGGTTATAGTGTTCAACATGAAAGAGGAGTTCCTTGTCGTTCGCTATTATGCCCAAAATGCAATGTGCCTTTAGTGCCTGATGATTTAGTGGAAGCTACCATTTTAGGTTCGGGTTATAGCAAAGATTCTCCTGTTTTACCGCGTAGAGGGGTGTCGGCTTTTCCGGTTGTGAACAAAGATTTGTGCACGGGTTGTGGTACTTGTGTAGATATTTGTCCCAAAGGTGCTATTGATATAATTGATGGAGTTGCAGTTATTGATAACAGTAAGTGCAAGAAATGCAGACTATGTATTCAGGCTTGTCCCATGGATGCAATTTCATAACTAGGTAATTTATATTATATATGAAAGTTTTTGATAAAACCCCTTTAGAAGGGGTGAAACATACAATTGTTGTTGCTTCCGGTAAAGGAGGCGTAGGAAAATCTACTGTTTCTGCTAATTTGGCAATGACTTTGGCCGATAAAGGCTATAAAGTCGCTTTGGTTGATGCTGATATCTATGGACCGTCTATTCCCAAAATCTTTGATGTAGAGAATGAACGTCCTTGTTTATCTGTCAAAGCAGATAAAGATGGGATGATGGACCCCATACAAAAATATGGAGTGAAGATTAATTCTTTAGGTTTTTTTGCTGATAAGGGAAAATCAATTGTCTGGCGAGGTCCTATGGCTTCCAATGCAATTACTCAGTTGTTTACTCAGACCTATTGGGATGATATTGATTATATGATTATCGATTTTCCTCCGGGTACGGGTGATATTCAGATTACTGCTGTGCAGAAATTTGAAATTGATGGTGCTATAGTGGTAACTACCCCTCAGGAGTTATCGTTAAATGACGCACGTAAAGGTACTGAGATGTTAACTAACGACAATATCCATATTCCACTGATAGGAGTTGTTGAGAATATGTCTTGGTTTACCCCTTTACAACATCCTGATGAGAAGTATTTTATTTTTGGAAAGAACGGTGGGCAAACTTTAGCTGACGAATTCAGTGTTCCTTTGTTGGCCCAGATTCCTTTAATAAAAGAAGTTGGAGAGTTGGCTGAACAAGGGAAGGCTTTTTCTGCTCTTGATAATAAAGATTTAAAACTTGTTTTTGAACAATTGGCTGAGGTGGTAGTAGCTTTTTGTGAGGAGAAAAAATAATATAGGAAGGTTATGATGAAACGAATTATAATTGGTGTATTGTTTTTAGGGGCGGTAGGACTTGCTTATTCTTTGGCCCGGAATGATAACAATAATATTGAAAATACGACGATTAGAAAAAGAGGTTGTTTCTTTGATTCTAATCATAATGGCATTTGTGATAATTACGAAAAACGCACTTGCAGGAAGGCTGACTTTAATGAAAAAGATCCTAAAAGGAAAGCTGATCGTTGCGATGGCTCAGGCTATTCTTTAAATCAAAAGAGGCAGCTTAAAAGAGACAAAATTTATAATAATAATTAAGGGAATAGTTTTTTAGGATAGTTTTTATGGAAGAAAGAATTGATAGGGCTGTTGAATTGTTTAAAAGCGGATACAACTGTTCGCAGTCTGTTGTAACAGCTTTTGCTGACTTATATGATTTGACAGAAGAGCAAGCATTGCGAATTTCAGCTTCTTTTGGTGCCGGAATTGGGCGTATGCGTGAAACATGCGGTGCAGCCTGCGGAATGTTTATACTGGCGGGTTTGCAAACGGGAAGTGTAGTCCCCGATGCAAAAGCGAAAGGAGCCAATTATAAACTAGTGCAGGACCTGGCGCAAGTTTTTGTAGCGAGAAATGGCTCCTTGAATTGTGGTGAATTATTAGGCCTGAAGAAAAATCACCCCATATCTTCAATGCCTGAAGAACGTACTGCAACGTATTATAAAAAAAGACCTTGTGTCAAAATGGTTGAGGAGGCAGCTCGTATTTGGGTGGAATATTTAGAAGAACAAAAATTAATTGATCATGCTTGATCTTACGGTTTTGATTGATAATAATGCAGCCTTTCTTGATAAAGAATTGCTGACGGAACATGGACTGTCTTTTTATTTTAAAGTTGACGGTTTAGCCTGTTTATATGATTTGGGGGCTTCTGACAAATGGCTCAATAATGCTAATAAATTGGGTATTCATGCCGAAGAGGTTGATCACCTGATTTTATCTCACGGACATAAAGATCATACTGGTGGATTAAGCACTTTCTTGCAAGTAAATAAATCTGCAAAGATTTTTGTCTCTGATAAGGCCTTTAAGAATAAGTATCTGACTTACAGGCATGAGAAGCCCAGAGATATTAGCTCGGACAGTTCTTTATTTGCAAAATATGCCGATCGCTTTGTACTGCTAACAGAAGATTGTCTTTTGTCGCCCCACGTTTATTTAATATATAATCGTGTTTTTGAACATCGCTTGCCTGTTGGCAATCAATTCCTGAGAATTGTAGCCGATGGACAGGAAAAGCCTTATATACCTAATGATGAAGTAGCTTTAGTTATCCGTATAGATGATGGTATCGTAATACTTTCTGCATGTTCGCACAGCGGTGTGCTGAATATTATTCAGTCAAGTGTTGAAATAACCGGTTGTTCTAAAGTTCTGGCATTTGTTGGCGGTACTCATTTAGTAGATACTGATATGGAGGAGAAAGATGATGTTGCATCCATCGCCCGTGTATTGGCAGATAAATATCCCGAAATGTGCCTTTATACAGGTCATTGCACCGGAAGTGCTGCTGTTGATGTTTTTTCAGAGGTCTTGCAGAACCGTTTTGCTTTGTTTCACAGCGGAATGCAGTTGAAGTTTTAAGTAACTGATAACTGCTTAATGGCAATATATAAATAAAATCTATTTAGTGATAGATTTTATCTGTTTGACAACCAACCTTTTAAGCGTAGATTTGTTCCGATTTTATAACCAACTAATAATAAAGAAATAAATGATGGAAGAAATGAATGTCATGCCAAGAATTGGCGAACAAGCTCCCTCTTTTGAGGCAGTAACTACACAGGGTAAAATTAATTTCCCAGTAGATTATAGAGGTAAATGGGTCATTTTGTTTAGTCATCCGGCGGATTTTACACCGGTTTGTACCACAGAATTTATGACTTTTGGTAAAATGGCAGCTGAGTATGAAGCTTTGAATTGCCAGCTTGTGGGTTTATCTATTGATGGTTTATATAGCCACATTGCATGGCTAAGAACAATCAAAGATAAAATAGATTACAAGGGAATGAAAGATATTGAAATTAAATTTCCTTTGATTGAAGATGTTTCCATGCATGTGGCTAAACTATATGGAATGGTTCAGCCGGGCGAAAGTGAAACGCAAGCCGTACGTGCTGTTTTCTTTATTGACCCTAAAGGAATTATTAGAACTATTTTGTACTATCCGCTTTCATTGGGTCGTAACTTTGATGAGATAAAGCGTGTATTGATGGGATTGCAAACAGCAGACAACTTTGGAGTAGCGTTGCCGGCTGACTGGCGTCCGGGCGATGACGTGATTGTACCTACTGCCGGTTCTTGTGGTGTTGCCAAAGAGAGGATGGATAACAAAACCGGTGAGTTGACTTGTTATGACTGGTTCTTCTGTACTCGTAAACTTTCTAAAGAAGAGGTTGAAAGTAAATTAGGCAAGTAGTCTTTAGTTAGTGATTTTCAGTTGAAGTACTGATAGATGCTGTCTATGGCCAGATAGAAATTTTGAGTTGGTAACTACCTTTTGAAGCTCTATCTTTGTAGTACAGAAAAGAAATAAAAACAGTATAACAATATAAAAAACAAAAGATTATGAAGACTTTAAATTACATCAAATTAAACGAGAAAGAAGTAAGTAGTGTAGTTGCTTCATTGCAACAGTTGTTGGCCGATTTCCAGGTGTATTATACTAACCTGAGAGGATTCCACTGGAATATCAAAGGACATGGATTCTTTGTGCTTCACAGCAAGTTCGAAGACTTGTATAACGATGCTGCCGAAAAGGTTGACGAGCTGGCCGAACGCGTGTTGATGTTGGGTGGTACGCCTGCCAATAAATTTAGCGAATATCTTAAAGTAGCCAAGGTAAAAGAGGTTGATGGAGTAAGCAATGCAGATGAGGCTTTGAATAACATTCTGGAAACTTATTCTTACCTGATTGCGGAAGAAAGAAAACTGCTTTCTCTGGCTTCTGAAGTGAATGATGAGGTAACAGTTGCGTTGATGAGCGATTACCTCAAAGAACAAGAAAAGATGGTTTGGATGCTTGTTGCCTATAACAGCAAATAAGTATTGAACTCCTGAAATAGAAAAGGCTGCCCGAAAAGGCAGCCTTTCATTTTTTTGCAGAAGCAAAAATTACTTTCTCAAGCCGAGAGTTTTGATGATGGCACGGTATCTTTCGATATCTTTATCCATCAGGTAGTTAAGAAGTCTACGACGTTTACCTACCAACATTGTCAAAGCTCTTTCAGTGCTATAATCTTTTCTGTTGAGCTTAAGGTGCTCAGTCAGGTGAGAAATACGGTATGAAAACAAAGCTATCTGCGCTTCAGCTGAGCCAGTATCAGAGTTAGACTTTCCGTACTTTTCAAAGATTTCCTTTTTTTTAGCGGGATCTAAATACATAATTTTTTAGATTTTTGATATATAAATTATTCTTTGAGGCTGCAAAGATAGATATTATTTTTTATATCACAATGTTTTATAATTCAATTTTCGTAACTTTGTACCCAAATAATAGGTATTATATGCAAAATATTAGAAACATTGCAATTATTGCCCATGTCGATCATGGGAAAACAACGCTCGTTGACAAAATGCTTTTGGCCGGACACCTGTTCCGTGATAACCAGTCGAGCGGCGAATTAATTCTGGATAACAATGACCTGGAACGTGAAAGAGGTATTACGATTCTTTCTAAAAACGTTTCTATCAACTACAATGGGACAAAAATTAATATTATCGATACTCCGGGGCACAGCGATTTTGGTGGCGAAGTAGAGCGTGTGTTAAATATGGCCGATGGTTGCATTCTACTGGTTGACGCTTTTGAAGGTCCTATGCCTCAAACGCGTTTCGTACTCCAAAAAGCTTTGCAAATAGGGCTGAAACCAATTGTTGTTATTAATAAGGTAGATAAACCCAATTGTCGTCCCGACGAAGTACATGAAATGGTGTTCGACCTCATGTTTAGCCTTGACGCTACTGAAGAACAGCTTGATTTTCCTACTATATACGGTTCTGCTAAGAATGGCTGGATGAGCACTGACTGGAAACAACCTACCGAAACAATTATTCCTCTTCTTGATTGTATTATTGAAAACATACCGGCTCCGGTTCAATTGGAGGGAACTCCTCAAATGCTTATTACTTCTTTGGATTACTCTTCTTATACCGGTCGTATTGCGGTTGGACGTGTGCACAGAGGTGTGTTGAAAGAGGGTATGAATGTATCTTTGGCAAAAAGAAATGGAAGTTTCGTTAAGTCGAAGATCAAAGAGGTTCATGTGTTCGAAGGTTTGGGCCGTGTGAAGACTACGGAAGTTCATTCGGGCGATATCTGTGCTTTGATTGGTATTGAAGGATTCGACATTGGTGATACCATTTGTGATTTTGAAAATCCTGAAGCTTTGCCACCAATTGCAATTGATGAACCAACCATGAGTATGTTGTTCAGTATCAATGACTCTCCTTTCTTCGGTAAAGACGGTAAGTTTGTTACTTCACGTCACATTAACGACCGTTTGGAAAAAGAGTTGGATAAGAACTTGGCTTTGCGTGTAAGCAAGAGCGAGGAAGATGGAAAGTGGGTCGTTTTTGGTCGTGGTGTACTTCACTTGTCGGTATTGATAGAAACCATGCGTCGTGAAGGTTACGAATTGCAAGTAGGACAGCCTCAGGTACTTTATAAAACCATTGATGGCAAAAAGTGCGAACCTATTGAGGAACTGACTATCAATGTACCCGAAGAGTATTCAAGTAAGATTATCGACATGGTTACCCGCCGTAAAGGTGAAATGGTATCTATGGAAAATACAGGTGAGCGAATTAACTTGGAATTCAATATGCCTTCAAGAGGTATCATCGGTCTTCGTACCAATGTATTGACTGCTTCTGCCGGCGAGGCTATTATGGCACACCGCTTCAAAGAATATCAACCTTACAAAGGAGAAATTGAGAGACGTATCAATGGTTCTATTGTTTCTATGGAAGCAGGAACAGCGTTTGCGTATGCTCTTGATAAATTGCAGGATCGCGGTCGTTTCTTTATTTTCCCGCAAGATGATGTGTATGCCGGACAGGTAGTGGGCGAGCATGCCAAGGATAATGACTTGGTAGTAAATGTAACTAAGTCAAAGAAGCTGACTAACATGCGTGCGTCGGGTTCTGATGATAAAGCTCGTATTATTCCTCCCGTGCAGTTCTCTTTAGAGGAAGCTTTGGAATATATCAAGGAAGATGAGTATGTAGAGGTTACTCCGAAATCAATGCGTATGCGTAAAATTATTTTGGATGAAAATGAACGTAAGCGTTCCAATAAATCTTAGTATTTGTTTTTTGTTTTAGTATAGAAGTCCGACAGGGTGAAAGCTTTGCCGGACTTTTTTGTGTTCAATTCCCGGCAACGCGCGGTTACGTGCAATAAAAAAAGCGGTCCCGAAGGAACCGCTTTTGTATATGAATCTAATATGAATATTAGAGTTGAGGACCAGCAGCAACTAATGCTTTACCAGCATCGTTTCCTGTGAACTTAGCAAAGTTCTTGATGAAACGTCCTGCCAAATCTTTTGCTTTTTCTTCCCATTGAGTTGGGTCAGCATACGTGTCACGAGGATCAAGGATGTTTGTGTGAACACCAGGAAGTTCTGTTGGAACAACAAAGCTGAAGTAAGGCAGAGTCTTAGTAGGAGCTTTGTCAATAGAACCGTCAAGGATAGCGTCAATGATACCACGTGTATCTTTGATAGAAATACGTTTTCCGCTACCGTTCCATCCTGTGTTAACCAAGTATGCGTGAGCACCAGATTTTTCCATCTTCTTCACTAACTCTTCAGCATATTTAGTTGGGTGCAATGACAAGAAAGCAGCACCGAAGCAAGCAGAGAATGTAGGAGTTGGTTCAGTAATACCACGTTCTGTTCCTGCCAATTTAGCGGTGAAACCAGAAAGGAAGTAGTACTTAGTTTGCTCAGAGTTCAAGATTGAAACCGGAGGCAATACACCGAATGCGTCAGCAGAAAGGAAGATCACTTTCTTAGCAGCCGGACCTTTAGAAACCGGTTTAACGATGTTTGTAATATGATTAATCGGGTAAGAAACACGAGTGTTTTCTGTTGCGCTCTTATCGTTGAAGTCAATTTTGCCTTCAGCGTCAACAATTACGTTTTCAAGAAGAGCATCACGCTTGATAGCTGCGTAGATATCTGGTTCGGCTTCTTGGCTCAAGTTGATAACCTTAGCGTAGCAACCACCTTCGAAGTTGAATACACCTTCGTCATCCCATCCGTGCTCGTCGTCACCGATCAATAAACGTTTTGGGTCTGTAGACAAAGTAGTTTTACCTGTTCCTGACAAACCAAAGAAGATAGCCGTGTTTTCACCGTTAAGGTCAGTGTTTGCAGAGCAGTGCATAGAAGCCATACCTTGCAATGGAAGCAAGTAGTTCATGTAAGAGAACAAACCTTTCTTCATTTCACCACCATACCATGTGTTGATGATCACTTGTTCTTTGTGGGTCAAGTTGAATACGGTAGCTGTTTCAGAGTTTAAGCCCAATTCTTTGTAGTTTTCAACTTTCGTTTTAGAAGCATTGAAAGATACGAAATCGGGTTCGCCATAATTAGCTAATTCTTCCTCAGTTGGGCGAATGAACATATTTTTTACGAAATGTGCCTGCCAAGCTACTTCCATGATGAAGCGAACCTTGATGCGTGAGTTTTCGTTAGCTCCGCAGAATGTATCTATCACGAAAAGTTTCTTGTTTGAAAGTTGCTTAACAGCAATTTCCTTTAAAACGTTCCAAGTTTCGGTTGTAACAGGTTTGTTATCGTTTTTATATTCCTCTGAAGTCCACCAAACAGTATTTTCGCTGGTTGCGTCTTTCACAAAGAATTTATCTTTAGGAGAACGACCTGTGTAAACGCCAGTCATAACGTTTACTGCACCCAGTTCGGTTACTTGTCCTTTTTCGTAACCTTGAAGACTTTCTTTGGTTTCTTCTTCGAATAATCTTTCGTAAGACGGGTTGTGCACGATTTCAATTGCGCCTGTAATACCGTACTTGCTTAAATCTAAATTTGCCATTTTCTTTTGAATTAGTTAAATTGGTATTTTAATTATTGTCTCTTCTTACCTTTGCCTTACAAAAAGAAACGAATTCCGTCTCTTCCTTGTTAACCGACTACAAAAGTAATACTTTATTTGGAATAAAATAACTTATTAAAGAAATTTTTCTTTAATTGTTCTAGTTTTATATATCCATAACAAAATATGCCACCTGAATGTTGCAGTTTGGAAATATATCAGTTACTTTGCACCGTATAAATACCGAATAAATAAAGCGAGGATATATGAAGATTATTAATTTTAATGAGTCAAATTCAGTTTTAAACCAATATGTGGCAGAGATTCGCAATGTGGAAGTACAGAACGATCGCTTGCGTTTTCGCCGGAACATTCAGCGCATAGGCGAAATAATGGCCTATGAAATAAGCAAAACGTTTTCTTATTCGGTGAAAGATATAAAGACTCCATTGGGAATTGCTCCGGTTAGTACGCCCGATAATCAATTGGTGATTAGTACCATATTACGTGCAGGTTTGCCTTTTCACCAGGGATTTCTGAGCTATTTTGACGATGCCGAGAATGCATTTGTATCGGCATACAGAAAGTACAAGGATACACTTAAGTTTGATATTCACATTGAGTACATTGCTTCTCCGCGTATTGATGGCAAAACGTTGATTATAACAGATCCGATGTTGGCTACGGGCGGATCCATGGAATTGAGTTATCAGGCCATGTTGACTAAGGGACATCCGGCAGAGATTCATGTGGCTTCGGTTATTGCCAGCCAAAAAGCGGTTGAATATATTGCCAGTGTGTTTCCCGAAGATAAAACAACGATATGGTGTGCAGCTATTGATCCTGAACTCAACGACCATTCTTATATTGTACCCGGCCTGGGCGATGCGGGCGACTTAGCTTATGGTGAGAAGGAGTAGTCGTTGAACTTCTTATTTCTTATTCTTTTGTATTCAGCATTGACTGTTTCTATTTTATAAGCGAAACAACCTTACACCTGCTGCATAATCTCCGATTTTTGTCAAGAGCAGGTTTATATATTATTAACTGTTAGAAAGGTTTTGCGAATTGCCGTGAACGGTTTGGTAAAACATAACCAGCTTTTTGAAAAAGATAACGGCCGATTTGAAAAAGATAACGAGCAATTTTAAATCATAAACCGTCTTTTGGTTCGGGAGAAACCGTCTCTTCGCCATCAGACGGTTTCTTATTGACCATTTGCTACCGTGCAAACCGGCATAAGCAACCGTCTCTTCCTAAAAATGAACCCAGATAAAACAAAAAAGGCAGAAGTTTGAGCTTCTGCCTTTACGCCTATATTAAATGGAATGTACTATAGGATTATGTTGACAAAGGTAATACATTATATTGCCAAAGTCAAGCATTTCACCTATTTATTTCGGACTTTCTTATTTAACTTCCCAGATTTCGCCTTTCATCAAAAGCTCTTCCAGTGTGCGATCCTTTTTCTTTGATTTTACTTCTTCTATTTGTGCGTGAACGCATGCATCGTAGCTGGGTGCTTCCACATCACGAATAACGCCCAATGCTATCGGGAAATCGGGACCTTCCATCAAAGCCAGTTTCAGGTGCAGGGTGTTATCTTGGCAATGTGCGTCGTGCACCAAGATATCTTTCTCTGTTATTCCGTTCTCGCCAAGCTTCACCACTTTCAGTCCGAAACCTTCTTGCATGAGTCCCAATTCGTTGTTCTCACCGAAAATCATCGGCTGACCGTGTTTTAAATAGATTGCATTCTTAGCACGATCGGCTTTTGTGGCTACCAATGATTGTGAGCCGTCATTGAAAATAACACAGTTTTGCAGCACTTCAACAACCGATGCGCCTTGGTGCTTGGCCGAGGCTACGAGTACTTCTACCGAAGCCGAGCTGTCAACATCTACACAACGGCCGAAAAAGCGTCCGCGTGCTCCGAATGTTAGTTCGGCCGGACAGAAAGGATCTTCTACTGTTCCGTAGGGTGATGATTTGGATACAAAACCACGCGGTGAAGTAGGTGAATATTGTCCTTTGGTAAGTCCGTAAATCTGGTTATTGAGTAATACGATGTTAACGTTTACGTTACGACGAATGGCGTGAATGAAGTGGTTACCGCCAATGGCCAACGCATCACCATCGCCCGAGATTTGCCATACGCTCAGGTTAGGGTTTCCTACTTTTACGCCGGTAGCAATTGCTGCTGCACGTCCGTGAATGGTGTGAAACCCGTACGTATTCATATAATAAGGTAGGCGAGATGAGCAACCGATGCCCGAAATCACTGCCACATTATGGGGAGTAATATTCAGTTCTGCCATTGCTTTGTGAAGTGAGTTTAGTAAGGCGTGGTCACCACATCCGGGGCACCAACGTACGTACTGGTCACTTTTAAAATCTTTGGGAGTAAATGTTTGGTCACTCATATTATTTTTCCTCCATAATTTTAGTGAATTCTTCTACTAGTCTTAATACATTGAAAGGCTGACCTTTCACCCGGTTGAATTGATAAACATTCAGTCCGGGAACTTTGGCGCGCAGCAGTGTGGCAAACTGTCCCATGTTTTGTTCGGCCACAACCACTTTCTTGTATTTCTTAAGAATCTCTACTGTATTCTTGGGCAGCGGATTGATGTACAGGAAGTGTGCCAAAGCAACTTTCTTGCCTTGTTTCTGCATGGTTTCCAAAGCAGAGTAAAGGTGTCCGTATGTACCTCCCCATCCTACAATGAGCAGTTCGGCATCATCTTTATCGCCTAACACCTCTTGTTCGGGAATGCAATTGGCAATGTAGTCAATCTTTGCCTGACGGGTTAAGGTCATTTTCTGGTGATTGCTTGCATCAGTCGATATGGCGCTGGTGTCGTAATCCTTTTCTAGTCCGCCCAAACGATGCTGGAATCCTTCTGTTCCCGGTATGGCCCAGTAACGTACCATGGTTTCCAGGTCACGTTGGTAAGGTTTCCATCCTTCCTGCATTTCAGGAGTAACGTATGGAGGGTTGATTGCCGGATACTCTTTTAAGGAAGGAATCTTCCAAGCTGCCGAACCGTTAGCAATAAAACCGTCGGTTAGCAAAATAACGGGCGTCATGTGTTCCAACGCTATTTTTGAGGCCATGTAGGCTGAGTCAAAACAGTTTGTAGGCGAAGTAGCTGCTATAACAACCAGCGGACTTTCTCCGTTTCTTCCGTAAACAGCTTGCATCAAGTCGGTCTGCTCGCTCTTGGTTGGCAGTCCGGTTGAAGGGCCTCCGCGTTGCACATTCACAACAACAAGCGGAAGTTCTGCAATAACGGCCAGGTTAATGGCTTCGCTCTTGAGACAAACGCCCGGGCCCGATGTGCTTGTGGCGGCAAGGCAACCTGCAAATGAGGCACCAATGGCACTACAACAGCCGGATATCTCGTCTTCACATTGTACCGTGATAACGCCTAGCTCTTTTAACTTAGAAAGATTGTGCAGAATATCGGTAGCGGGCGTAATGGGGTATGAACCAAGGAAGAGTGGTATGCCTGCTTTTTCGGCTGCTGCTACCAATCCGTATGATGTGGCAAGGTTTCCGTTTATGTCCGTGTAGAATCCTTTGGCCTTATTCTCTTTGGGTTCCACCCGGTAGGTTGATACCGATGCATGCGTGTTATGCCCGTAATTATAACCGTCGGTCAGTACCTTTATATTGGCTTCTGCAATACTTGGCTTCTTGGAGAATTTATTTTGAAGCATGTGCATGGCATGTTCCAACGGTCTGTTGAAGAGCCAGCATACCAAACCCAGGGCAAACATGTTCTTGCAGCGAAGAGCTGCTTTGTTATCAAGTCCGCTGTCTTTCAGGCTCTCTTTGCAGATAGATGAAATGGGAGCTTCAATAACCTGATTGTGAATATTGAGTTCGGCAAAGGGATTTTCAGTTGTATATTGAGCTTTTTCCAAATCCTTCTTTGCGAACGTATCGGTGTCAATGATAATAACTGATTGCGGGGTTAGGAATTTCACATTGGTTTTAAGCGCAGCGGGGTTCATTGCGACTAATACATCACATTTATCACCCGGTGTGAATACCTTTTTTGCGCCAATGTGTACCTGGAAGCCTGAGACTCCGCTTAAAGTCCCTTGCGGGGCACGAATTTCTGCCGGGAAATCAGGAAACGTGGAGATATCATTTCCCAAAACGGCTGATAGATTAGAGAAAATGCTACCTGCTAACTGCATTCCGTCGCCGGAGTCACCGGAGAAACGAACTACAACTCTCTCTAAGTCTTTGATCGTCATTTCGTCTGCCATAATTATATAATTAGTTTTAGGGTTGTTTCTTGTTACCTTTGTGAAGTTATGTAGTAACAACAAGCTTATTTCTTTCCGCAAAGTTCGGAAAGTTATGTGACTTAACAAAATCTTTTGCTTTGAAACTGATATTTTGTGTTAAATAGAAGTGTTTTTCTTATAGTTTTGTCTTTTCACGGTCCCGTTTTTGGATGGATTGTTTTATAAACCTTTTCTAAACTCTACATATTGATAGGAGAAAGGGCGACTTTATGGCATACAATTACGTGGTCATGTTTGGCTAAATCAGTAAATAAGCTTATCTTTGCAGCCAATTATTGGGGCCTTGTAGTTCAACGGATAGAATAGAAGTTTCCTAAACTTTAGATAGGGGTTCGATTCCCCTCGAGGCTACATTCTTTTTTAAGTTTATCAGGTAGGGTTTTAACCTTACCTTTTTTTGTACCCAAACAAAAAAAGAAGGCGCCCTCAAAAGGACGCCTTCTTTATATATAGGACAATAGTCAGTTCTTATTCAACTGTTTTATCAGCCTTCTTGTTCATCATCATATAAGCAATTGGCGAAGCAATGAATAATGACGAAAGAGTACCGATCACAACTCCCAGAATCATTGCGAATGCAAAGCTTCTGATAGAATCGCCACCCAGAACAAAGATACATACCAATACAATCAAAGTAGTTAATGATGTATTGATGGTACGAGCCAGCGTGGTGTTCAATGAGTCGTTAAACAAAACTGTTTTATTTCGTTTGGGGTACAGACCGAAGAACTCGCGCACACGGTCAAAGATTACCACCTTATCATTGATTGAGTAACCAATTGCAGTAAGGATTGCACCGATAAAGGTCTGGTCAATTTCCAGAGAGAATGGAACAATGCCCCACAATAACGAGTAGGCTCCGATAATCATAATGGTATCACTCGTCAAAGCAACAACAGAACCCACACTGTAGGCAATGTTACGGAAACGCAGCAAGATGTACAGACCGATTGCTACAAGTGATAATAATACAGACCAGAATGCCGATGTCTTGATGTCGTCAGCAATACTTGGACCTACTTTCTGAGAACTTACGATACTTCCACCTGTGTGGTTATCACGGTCGATGAATGTTTCAAGCGTAATGTTCTTGGTAAGTACCGGCTTCAATGCTTCATACAAGTAAGCTTCGATTTCAGTATCTACAGAATTTGAATCATCGTTAATGCGGTAGTTGGTACTGATACGCACTGTTTTCTTATCTGTTCCAATGGCAATGACACTTACGTTAGAATCTCCGAATTTCTGTGAAATCAAACTACGAATCTGTTCGGGTTCTACTTGTTTTTCGAACTGAACTTTAAAGTTTCGTCCACCCGTGAAGTCAATACTCTGGCTCAATCCTCTGATAGCGAACGAACCGATACAGATAAGAAGAATTACGCCTGTGATGGTTAATGACTTCTTATTGTTACCCATGAAGTTGATACGGGTAGCCACCAACAACTTCTTAGAAATATTGGATGTAAAGGTCAGGTTCAACAACTTGTCTTTGTTCATGTAGTGTTCGTAAACTATGCGAGTCATGAACACAGCTGTAAAGAATGAAACCAAGATACCTATAATTAAAGTAGTAGCAAAACCACGAATAGGTCCGGTACCGAAATTAAACAGGATTACACCGGTAATGATAGATGTTAGGTTCGAGTCGAAGATAGCAGAGAACGCATTTGAATATCCATCGGCCAACGCTTTTTTCACTCCCTTGCCGTTCTTTAATTCTTCTTTTGTTCTTTCATAAATAAGCACGTTCGCATCAACCGCCATACCCAATGAGAGTACCATACCCGCAATTCCTGACATGGTAAGTGCAGCTTGGAAGGACGAGAGTATACCCAGTGTAAAGAAGAAGTTTAGAATCAACGCTCCGTTGGCAATCATTCCGGGAATGAATCCATAAATAACGCACATGAAGACCATCAGCAATACAAGTGCTACTGCAAATGAGAAGATACCTGCATTGATAGACTCTTGTCCCAATGACGGACCGATGATGTCTTCTTGTACAATGCGTGCGGGTGCCGGCATCTTACCAGACTTCAACACGTTGGCAAGGTCCTTTGCTTGTTCAGGAGTGAAGTGACCGGTAATTTGTGAACGTCCGCCTGTAATTTCAGAGTTAACGTTTGGAGCAGAATATACGTATCCATCAAGAACAATGGCAATTGACTTACCGATGTTTTGTTTAGTCAACAAAGCCCATCTTCTGGCACCGTCTGTATTCATTTCCATGCTTACGGCAGGTTTTCCCCATTGGTCATATTCATCTTTAGCATCATTCACAACATCACCTTCCAAAGGTGCTTTGCCGTTTCTTTCAGTTGACTTGATAGCATATAACTCAAAAGTCTGTGCTTTAGGATCAAACTCAGCGGCAGACACACCCCATTTCAAACGTAGCTCTTTAGGGAAGTCGTTAAGCACGGCTTGCATAGCGAAGTATTTGTTGATTTCAGCTGTATCTTTATAATGTGCATAACCAACAATCGGGCCTTGGCCTGAAGTATTGAACTGAAGAATAGCCGCTAACGGATGTTCTTTCTTAATTTGCTCTAGGTTGGCATTAGCCGTTGCATCTGTTGCTTTGTCGGTTCCTTTCAGGGCTGCAGCTAAACTGTCGGCAGCACTTTTTGTTTTTTGTGCAGCTACAGCCTCTACTTTAGGAGCTTGTTCAGTAATTGCAGAATCTGCTACAAGCGTATCATTGGGCATAGGTTCGTTAGAAAGTATGCTTTTGATTTTGGCATCGGCTGATTGCAAATAAGGAATGATTTCTTTGGCATCATATGTTTCCCAGAATTCGAGATTGGCAGAACCTTGAAGAAGTTTTCTCACACGTTCGGGCTCTTTAATACCGGGAAGCTCAACCATGATGCGTCCCATCTTGTCTTCCAGACTCTGGATGTTAGGCTGAACAACACCAAAACGGTCAATACGGGTACGAAGTACGTTGTATGAGTTATCAACTGCGGCTTTTACTTCTTCTCTTAATACTTTTTCAACTTCAGCATCAGAAGATTTTTGGTTAACCTTGTCTTTTAATTGCTGTGTAGCAAATAATTCTGCGAGTTTTGCGTTTGGTGCCAGTTTGCGATACTCCTTAACAAACGAAGTAATGAAGTCATCTTGACTGGTTGCCTGTAACTTTGTAGCTGATGCCAACGCTTTGTTGAAAGCTTCGTCTTGTTTGTTGTCAGCCAACGCTTTAACTACATCGGCTACAGAAACTTCCAATATCACGTTCATACCACCTTTTAAGTCAAGCCCTAAGCTGATCTCCATTTCACGACACTGTTTCAGCGTGTAGTTTTTCAACCATACTTTCTCATTTGATAGCGAGTCAAGGTAGTTTTGCTCCAGCTTCACGTCTCCTTTCGCATACTCCTTTGCCTTATTGGTGTAGTAGCGGGTAACGAAGGAGAAAGAGAGATAGAACACACATACCAATGTGAGTAAAATCGCAAAAACCTTAACAAATCCTTTGTTTTGCATTGTACTTTTAATTTATAGATTACTTTTTATATTAATTTCCATTGTATATAAGGCTGCAAATATAGCTTTTTTTTCACATTAAGGTATATCTGGGGGTAAATATTTGGTCTAGGAAGGCTAATTTACCGCTTTTTTTTCTTCTTCTGATAGCGTTCTGATTGTCTTTATCACTTATTTTAAATAGAAAATTGTGTCGGTTTAATAGTTGGCAGGTAAATAAAATAAGCCTCCGGAATGCAATTGATTCCGGAGGCTTAATCTCTTAATGATATATTCTTTGATTATTTCATTCCGCGGTTTTTCAGCATCGCATCGAGCTTAGGCTCTGCTCCTCTGAAGTTTTTATAAAGAGTCATTGGGTCTTCGCTATTGCCTTTCTCCAGTACGTTACTTCTGAATAAGGAAGCCGTCTTCTGATCGAATATGCCGTGTTCTTTAAAAGCTTCAAAGGCATCTGAATCTAATACATTTGCCCATAGGTAGCTATAATATCCGGCTGCATATCCTCCTATAATATGGTTGAAATAGGTAGTGCGGTAGCGGGGAGCAATTTCGGTAATTAAACCTAACTTGTTCATAGCTTCTGTTTCATAAGCCACCACATCGAGTCCTTTTACGTCTTTGAGGTTATGCAGGTTCATGTCTAGTATAGCCGCCGCTAAAAGCTCGGTGGTCATGAAACCTTGGTTAAATGTTTTTTGCTTTAAAAGTTTGTTGATCAAAGAATCGGGCATGCTTTCGCCTGTTTTATAATGCTTAGCATACATCTTCAACACTTCGGGTTCTGTAGCCCAATGTTCCATGATTTGTGAAGGAAGCTCAACGAAGTCTCTTACAACATTAGTTCCTGATATCCCGGCATAGTTACATTTGGTAAGAAGGCCATGCAGACCGTGTCCAAATTCATGGAAAAGGGTTTCCACTTCGTCAAGTGTTAGCAAAGAGGGCGTATCACCTACCGGTTTGGTAAAGCTACCTACGTTGCATACCAGCGGGCGGATGTTGCCGTGTTGTTCTCTGTAGTTGCTCATCCATGCACCCCCACTCTTGCCTGGGCGTGGGAAATAATCAACGTAAAATACACCCAAGTGTGAACCGTCAGCGTCTTTTACCTCAAATACTTCCACATCGGGGTGGTATACAGGGATGTTTTTCAACGGTGTTAACGTGATGCCATAAAGTTTATGGGCTACATCGAAGGCACCTTGACGAACATTTTCCAGTTTAAAGTAAGGTTTGGTTTCTTCTTCATCCAGGTTGTATTTCTCTTTACGCAGTTTCTCTGTGTAGTACCACCAATCCCATGCTTCCAGCTTTTCATTCTTTCCTTCTTTGTCCATCAGCTTTTGCAGCTCGGCTGCTTCTTCTTTTGCTTTAGGAAGTGAATATTGCCACAAATTATTCAAGAAAGCCATTACTGTTTCTGAGTTTTTGGCCATGGTATTGTCGAGCACAAAGTTTGAATAGCAGTCGAAACCAAGTAATTGTGCTTTCTCCAAACGCAGACTTACAATTTGAGTGATAATCTTCTTATTATCGTTTTTGTCATTGTTATTTCCTCTGTTTATATAAGCCTTATACATTTTCTCACGCAAAGCTCTGTTTTCTGCGTATTGCAAGAAAGGCAGTCGACTGGCGTTATGTAAAGTGAAAAGCCATTTTCCTTCTTTGCCATCTGCTTTAGCCTCCTGAGCAGCACTTTCACAAAACCAATCGGGCAAACCAGCCAGATCTTCTTTCTTATCGACAACGAGTTTGAATGAGTTGTTTTCGTTCAAAATGTTATTGCTGAAAGTAATGCCTAGGGTTGATAATTCTTTGTTTATCTCTCTTAAGCGTGCCTGTTTCTGGTTGTCGAGGTTAGCTCCGGATCTTACGAAACTTTTGTATGTTTCATCCAGAAGTCGACTTTGCTCTGTAGTCAGTTTAGCAGTTTCTTTTTTCTGATATACTGCGTTTACTTTCTTGAAGAGAGCCTGATTCAGGTAAATATTGTCATTGTGTTCAGAAAGAACAGGTGCAATCTTTATGGATAATTGAGTTAGTTCATCAGTGGTTTCTGCATCGGTCATGTTGAAGAAGATGGCACTGACTCTCGATAGGATCGGATCGCTGTTATCGAGCGCTACAATTGTATTCTCAAAATCGGGCTCTTGCTTGTTATCAATAATAGCCTGAATGTTTTGGTTTTGTTCTTCAATACCTTTTTTGAAGGCAGGTTCATAGTGCTCAATCTTTATTTTGTCAAAGGGCGGAGCACCAAACTCGGTTTTGAATTCCGAGAAGAAAGGATTGCTATCTGTTGAGGTAGCGCATGAGTACATCATAAAACATGTTGTTAAAATGAATACTGTTTTCTTAATTGTCATAGTTATTGCTTTTTATAGTTATTCTTTAGATATATAGCACCAAATAGGGTAGTGATCGGATTCTTTTATGGACCGATCTACAGTACAATTATATGCTTTCAAATTCTTACTCAGCAATATGTTGTCAATGCGAAAAAAGAATTTGTTTTGGTTGTAAGACACACCGAAGCCTCTTCCCGAATCAGTAAAGGCATCGTTTAAATTACGCGCAATGATTCTGTGGGTGTAAGAAATGGGAGTGTCATTGAAGTCACCACAAACAATAACATATTTATGCTACGAACTGTTTATCTCCTCTTCAATGGCTCTTGCCTGCGGAGCACGTATGGCAGATGCTTCTGCTAATTTCTTGATTAATTGTCGCAATCCGTTTTTTACTTTGTCTGCTTCGGGCGATTTAATCATCTCTTCGTAGATAACCTTGTCTTCTTTGGTCAGCTTATTTGACTCCAGATGGTTGTTGATTAGTGTGACTGTGTCTTGATCTATTTTTATCTCATAGTTTACCGACCCGTTGTATGAACTTTCGTAATGAAGGACTCTTGAACTCAATATAGGATATTTCGAATAACAAGCTATCTTGTTGGAGCTGCTTTTTTCTCCGACGTTTAGTATGTTCTTATATTTATATTCTTTCAGTGCTCTATCAATCATTCGTTGCGTAAGCAAACTCCGATCTGTTGTTGCGTTATACTCCTGCAAACAAATAATGTCGGCCTCGCTGTCTTTTAAGTAATTGAGTATCTTGTTTTCTCCTTCTTCAAGTTGCAACCAGTTGAATCCCATTACGTTATAAGATAGTAGCTTAATGCTTTTCGATGGGATGGAGTCCGACTGAAAGTTGATGGGCATGTAGGTTCTTATTTGAGGATAGCAAAACAGAAAGCCCACTAAAGGAAGAATTGCAAATTTGTATTTCACTATAAGCCAAAAGAATAGGAAACAACTGTTCACTAAGATGAATATGGGGAAAGTAAGTCCTAAACAAGATTCAATAGGATGTACATCGGGCGTAATATGCGGACTATATGCCGAGAGCCATAAAAGAGCAATGAAGAGCAAGTTTATGGCTAGAATAAGATAGGATACGTATTTTCCTATGTGCTTCATTCTTTATCTTTTACTAGCATCAAATAATTTTTTCTTTTCTTCCGTAGTCAGACTATCGTAGCCCGACTTTTTGAGCTTATCCAAAATCTGATCTACTTCATCTGATTGTGCTTTCTTATTTGCGTTGTAATCGTAATCTTGTTTACGTCCGTAATGCACTTTCATTTTAGGTTTTTGTTTACTTGCACTGAAAGGCTGCTGAATTTTGTCTATGAGAAAGTTGATCCAAGAAGAAATATCTGTTCCTCTTTTTAAGGAAGCTGCAAACCATATACCGGCCAATGCTCCTCCTAAATGCGCCAGATGGCCTCCACCGTTATCGGAAGTAATAAAGAGAAGATCTGTTAACACGACAAATAAAGCGATGTACTTTAAGCGGACGGTTCCAATAAAAAGTAAGTTTATCGGGTAGTTGGGCTCTCTGTAAGCGGTAGCAAGAACAATGGCTAATACAGAAGCCGATGCTCCTACCATGTTTGAAAAAGGTATCAGTTCACGAAAATAGGGGAAGATGTTGTAAGATGCGATATAAAAAAGTCCTCCCAGAAGTCCTCCCAATATATAAAGCCCTCTTAAGTGCTTGGATGAAAAGAAAATCAGAAAGAGTTTGCCAAACCAGTAAAGCCATAACATGTTGAACAGAATGTGAAAAAAATCAGCATGCATGAACATATAAGTAAGTATAGACCATGGTTTTACCAGCAGATTATCCAAAGAAGCCGGCAGAGCTAAAGCGTCAAATATACCACTAATCTCAACCTTGAATAAACGGAAAACGACAGTCAAGAGCGTTATTGCTACAAATAATGCAACATTAATAAAGATAAGTTTGGCAGTAACGTCTCCTCTTTTATAGAAATCTTTTATTTCAGAAATAAGTTGTCCCATTGCGATCTTTTTTCTTCCAGTACAAAATAAATAATAATCCAAACAGCATTCCTCCCAAATGAGCAAAATGTGCTACATTATCATTGGGGTTGTTTGCAAATCCTGAATATAGCTCAATTAACGCATATCCTGCAACAAAGAATTTTGCTTTAATGGGGAAGGGCAATGGAAAAATAAACAAAGACTGATTGGGATAGGTCATTCCAAATGCCAGTAAAATAGCGTATACGGCACCAGAGGCCCCTACCGTTCTCATCAAATTCAAGTATTGATCCATCGGGATAATAGCCGTGCCAATGTTAACACTGTTGTAGGCAGAGAGTGTCATTTCATATTCTATGAATTGAACCACTTCTTGAATAAGTCCGGCACCAACACCGCATGCTATATAGTAAAAAAGAAATCTTTTAGGTCCCCAGGTCTCTTCAAGTATTCGTCCGAACATCCAGACTGCAAACATGTTAAAGAAAAGATGGCTGAAGCCTCCGTGGAGAAACATATAACTGAATAGTTGTACCACGTTAAAGTGATCGGCCATAAAGAAATGCAGTCCCAGGTAGTCACTCAAATCTATTCCATAACTTTCGGCAACAATTCCTCCAAAGAAGAATAACAGGTTGATTATTATAATGTTTTTGGTTATTGTAGGCATCATTTTAGCTCTTTAAATCGGGTTCTTACTATTACATTCGGCAACAAAAATACGAATTAATTCTGTTCTATAGCAGTTTTTTAAAATCCTATTCACTATTTTTCAATCTTTTCTGCGTTTTTTCTAAGTTTTTATTTGATAATTTAATTTGTTACTCTATATTTGTGAGGTATTTACGGATATCTTTTGTGTAATATATATTAATTAATCATTTACGTATTATGAATAAGGCTGAACTTATTAGCGCTATTGCTGCAGAATCTGGGTTAAGTAAAGCAGATTCTAAGAAAGCTCTCGAGGCTTTCGTTTCTTGTGTGTCTCAATCTTTGAAAGACGGTGACAAAGTTTCATTGATTGGTTTTGGAACTTTTTCTGTAAGTGAAAGAAGCGAAAGAACCGGAATTAACCCTTCTACTAAGGCTACAATTACTATCCCGGCAAAGAAAGTTGCTAAATTTAAAGCAGGAGCTGAATTGTCAGACGCCATTAAATAAATAGCGTGTAGGAAGAAATGGAAGGAGGCGCATATTACGTCTCCTTTTTTTTGTATCTTTGTGCCAGAAATAAAATGGATATGAATATAGAGAATAAACTTTTAACAGCTGTAGTGCACGGTATAAAGGCTTTATATGGTCAGGAAGTGCCTCCCTCACAAGTACAATTGCAAAAAACAAAAAAGGAGTTTCAGGGCCACTTAACTTTAGTGGTTTTTCCGTTCCTGAAACTTTCAAAGAAAGGACCGGAACAGACGGCGACTGAAATAGGTGAGTATTTGAAGACAAACGAACCTGCAATTGCTTCTTATAATGTTATCAAAGGATTCTTAAATTTGACAATTGAGTCGGCAGAATGGATTGCTTTGTTGAATGCCATTCATGCGGAACCAGCATACGGTATTGTTGAACCGACTTCGGATTCGCCCCTTGTGATGATTGAATATTCATCTCCAAACACAAATAAACCTCTGCATTTAGGACACGTACGTAATAATTTGTTAGGTAACGCTTTAGCTAATGTAATGCAAGCCAATGGGAATCGGGTCGTTAAAACAAATATAGTAAACGACAGAGGTATCCATATCTGTAAGTCCATGCTTGCCTGGCAAAAATACGGCAACGGTGAAACTCCCGAAAGCTCAGGGAAGAAAGGTGATCACCTAGTGGGTGATTATTACGTGGCTTTTGATAAACATTATAAGCAGGAAGTTGCTACTTTGATGGAACAAGGCATGTCCAAAGAAGAAGCTGAAGCGGCATCTCCACTCATGAATGAGGCGCGTGAAATGCTTGTGAAATGGGAAGCAGGTGACCGCGAAGTGCGTGACTTGTGGACTCGGATGAATCAGTGGGTGTACGAAGGATTCGATGAAACGTATAAGAAACTGGGCGTTTCATTTGATAAAATATATTATGAGTCAGAAACTTATCTGGAAGGAAAAGATAAAGTACTAGAAGGTTTGGAGAAGGGCTTTTTCTACCGAAAGGAAGATGGTTCTGTTTGGGCTGACTTAACGACTGAGGGTCTTGATCACAAACTATTGCTCAGATCCGACGGTACTTCTGTTTATATGACTCAAGACATTGGAACGGCTAAATTACGTTTTGCTGATTACCCTATTAATAAGATGATTTATGTAGTTGGCAATGAACAGAATTACCATTTTCAGGTCCTTTCTATTCTGCTTGATAAACTAGGCTTTGAATGGGGTAAGGATCTTGTTCACTTCTCATACGGAATGGTGGAATTACCTGAAGGTAAGATGAAATCACGCGAAGGAACAGTTGTTGATGCCGATGACTTGGTTCAAGAAATGGTTCTCACTGCCAAAGAAACTTCGCTTGAATTGGGTAAATTAGAAGGTTGTACTGAAGAAGAAGCCAATAATATTGCTCGCATTGTAGGAATGGGTGCATTGAAGTACTTTATACTTAAAGTTGATGCGCGCAAAAATATGACCTTTAATCCGAAAGAGTCTATAGACTTCAACGGTAATACAGGACCTTTTATTCAATATACTTACGCTCGCATTCAATCAGTGCTTCGTAAAGCGAATGAAGCAGGTATTGTTTTACCGGCCAACTTCACGGCTTCTATCTCTTTATCGGAAAAAGAAGAGGGACTTGTTCAGATGGTGGCCGACTTTGCCAATGTGGTGAAAGAGGCGGGCAATGATTATAGCCCTTCAATCATAGCGAACTATATCTATGATCTGGTCAAAGAGTACAATCAGTTCTACCATGATTATAGCATTCTCAGAGAAGAAAATGCAGACGTTAAACTGTTTAGACTTGTTCTTTCTGCCAATGTGGCTAAAGTAATACGTCTGGGTATGGGATTGCTTGGTATTGATGTTCCTAACAGAATGTAGTTTTACCTGATACAATAAGAAAGCCCGGCTCAAATCTAAGTGAGCCGGGCTTACTATTTATAATAGTTTTGTTACTATTTCTTTTTAGAGGCAACAGCTTTTTGGGTTGCAGTCTTTTTGGTCGCTACTTTCTTAGTTGCCGCTTTTTTCTTAGCGGCCTCTTTCTTAGCAGCTTCCTTCTTCTTGGCAGCTTCCTCAGCCTTTTTCTTTTTAGCTTCTGCTTTCTTCTTATCAGCTAGTGCTTTTTTAGCTAGCTTTTCCTCTTCTTTGGCTTTCCTAGCCGCTTCAGCTTTGCTCGCTTTGGTTTCTTTTTCAGTGTCGGCCAATTCGGATTTTGATATCTGTAACTGAATGATATCCAGACAAGTCTGGTAGTTCAGGTCCTTTGGTTCTACACCTTTAGGGATTTTGTAATTGTTTCCTTTCTGTGCAATATAGGGTCCGTAACGTCCGTTTAATACTTCCAACACAATTTCATCGCTTCCATCTTCTTTGAATTGCTTGATGATTCTTTCTGCCTCAGCCTTGCGCTTTTTCTCAACCAAATCAATAGCTTCCTCTAAGGTCAGTTCCATAGGGTCTATTGTCTTCGGAATAGATACGAATTTGCCATCGTGTTTAACGTAAGGACCAAATCGTCCTTCGCCAACAACAAGTGTTTTTTCTTCGTATTCCCCTAGCGTTTTGGGCAATTTGAATAACTCAAGGGCTTCTTCCAATGTAATGGTTTCAATAGACATGCCTTTTTTAAGTTGTGCAAACTTAGGTTTATCATCAGATTCAGTCGCTCCAATTTGAACAATGGGACCGAAACGACCTATTTTTACGGCTACCGGAAGGTCAGTACCCGGTTCTTCTCCCAAGATGCGTTCACCAATTCTGTATTCAGTTTTGGCTGCCAATGTTGACTCAACCGATGCATGGAAACCTTTATAAAAGTTCTTCATAATGTCTGTCCACTTCTTTTCTCCTTCTGCCACTTCGTCGAATTCTTTTTCGACAGTAGCGGTAAAGTTGAAGTCCATGATTTCAGGGAAGAACTCTGTAAGGAAGTCGTTAACCACCATGCCTATATCGGTGGGGAATAGCTTGTTCTTTTCGGTACCTGTCACCTCTTTTTCTTTTCTTTCAGCGACTTTACCGTCTTTCAATGTAAGAATGTTATAGATTCTATCCTCACCCTGACGGTCTGTTTTTTCCACGTACCCTCTTTGCTGTATGGTAGAGATAGTAGGTGCGTAAGTTGATGGTCGGCCAATACCCAATTCCTCTAACTTCCTAACCAAGCTGGCTTCGGTGTATCTGGGAGGACGTTGAGTGAAACGTTCCGTAGCAAGTATTTCTTGAGATTGCAAAGTTTGTCCTACGGTTAATGGAGGCAGCAAACCGCTTTCGTCTTCTCCCTCGTTCTCATCATCACGAGATTCTTTGTAGATTCGTAAGAAACCATCGAACTTAATGATCTCACCTGTAGCGATGAATGATTCGGATGAGTTGCTTATGCTTATGCTAGCCGTTGTTTTTTCCACTTCGGCATCGGCCATTTGTGAAGCGAGTGTACGCTTCCAGATCAAGGCATATAGTTTTTTCTCCTGAGCCGTTCCGTCTACCTTTTGGTTTTCCATGTAGGTGGGACGAATGGCTTCGTGGGCTTCCTGTGCTCCTTTACTCTTGGTGGTGAAGTGTCTCGTTTTGACATAACGTTCACCCATCATTTGTGTAATGGCAGCTTTACTACCCTCTATGGCATATTCAGACAGATTCACGGAGTCAGTACGCATGTAGGTTATCTTACCTGATTCGTACAGCTTCTGTGCCACACTCATGGTTTGCTTTACCGAGAATCCCAACTTTCTGGCTGCTTCTTGTTGCAGCGTAGAGGTGGTGAACGGTGCCGCCGGACTTTTTCTTAAAGGTCGCGTATTGATGTCGTCAATTGAAAAAGATGCATTCTGGCATTCCTGCAAGAATTTGCGTGCTTCCTCTTTCGTTTTGAGTCTTTTACTTAGTTCCGCTTTCATTTCAACCAGTTTCCCATCGGCATCGGGCACCAAGAAAGTGCCCACTATGCGGTAAGACGCTTCTGCTTTGAAATTTTGTATCTCACGTTCACGTTCCACAACCAATCGCACGGTAACCGATTGTACTCTACCGGCAGAAAGACTTGGTTTCACTTTTCTCCATAAGATAGGAGAAAGTTCAAAACCCACTATTCTGTCGAGCACCCTGCGCGCCTGCTGTGCATTCACCAAGTCAATATTGATGTCGCGCGGGTTCTGAATAGCATTTAAAATGGCTGTTTTTGTAATCTCATGAAATACAATTCGTTTGGCTTTTTGTGGCGTTAGTTTAAGTACTTCATACAAATGCCATGAGATGGCTTCCCCCTCACGGTCCTCATCGGATGCCAACCATACAATCTCTGCATTTTTGGCTTCTTCTTTCAATTCACTGACGAGTTCTTTCTTCTCGGCAGGTATTTCATAATTAGGTTCGAAGTCTTTTTTGATGTCTACACCAAAGTGCTTTTTCTTTAGATCCCTGATGTGTCCATAACTAGAAAGGACTTTATAATCTTTTCCTAGAAATTTTTCTATCGTCTTCGCTTTGGCCGGTGACTCAACTATGACAAGGTTTTTCTGCATGCTACTTTTCTTTAAGAGTGGACTAACGTCTTGGTATTTGCCCGCAAAAGTAGAAAAAACATCTTTGTTTCACCTTATAATAAGGTGATAATCTGATTTTTTTTGCAAAAAAAGACTTTTTTTACCGTTCGTAACTAGAATTTGAAATTAAATCCGCCTATAAAGCTGAATGTCTCGGCCGGGTAGCAACAGTAATACTGGTTATCTGAATTCAAGATGTTATCAAACTGCGCATACAAAGAAATCCCTTTATATAAGTTATATGCAACACCCGCGTGCAGGTTGCTGATGTTTGGCATACTATACTCTAAGCTATTGATGGATGCGGTTGCTCTGTGTACATAATGATACCCGGCGTTCAGACTGAGCTTTTTAGTGACCTTCACACTACCATCTGCCGAGAATTGGAATTTTGGCTTCTGGTTGATAAACTCTTTGCTGCTATTGCTCCACTTATAGAATTCGGCAAGGGTACTAAAGCTAAAGATGTCTTTGTAGTCGTATGTCAACGCAGCACCTACTGTCATTGCTTTGGTTTCTCCCTGAGCAAATGTGATGGTGCTATCGGGCTGGCAAATGGGTGAGATGTCATTCGCTACAATGTTATACCCTCCAAACAAGTTGAACCATAAACCTTCCGTGGGGCTTGCTTTGAAACCCACTTTGGCGTTTAACAGATTGTATGAGTCGAACACGCGGGCAACATTCTCCGGAGTCGAATAAAGATGAACCTTTTCAGTAGTACGGAAATCATTTAAAGTCTTACCACCTTTGGCTTGCGCATAGAGTATATACGAATCCGTAATCAGATAATTGACCTCTAAGTCGGGTGACATGCGTACTCCTTTATCGAATCCGAAAGAAAGATCTACGTGTGCACCAACTCTTAACTTCCAGCTATCGTTGGCATATTCATAGAAAGGATTCATCTGCAAGGAAGTATAGTCCTCGGCTTGGCTGTTATAGAAAAAGTTATCCATTTGCATGGCTATGCTGATGCTCTGAAGATCATCTATTTGTCCTTTTACCATTGCTTTAGTACGTGCAATGGTTTCTTTTACGGCTTCTCCGTTCACACTGTATTTCTTTCCGAAGGTGAGCAGATTGGTTTCTGCTGCGAAGCTGAACGGCCACGTTTCATCCGTTGATTTCACTCCGATGTGAAGTTCACCTGCTGTGTGCTTCTGTTTATCGGTCGACAAGTTATTCATCAGCGGGTACTGGTAGTTAAAGTTTGCCTGCTGCAAGCGTCCCGATAAATCGAAATCAACCTTATTGAATTGATGCAGGTAATCAAAACCTCCTCCGGCACGGTAATAGCGTGCCTTCCAGTCACCGTCTTCTCCCCGGTAGAGATTGGCGGGGCGGGTGAGTGTTTCTTTGAATCCGTCCATGCCGCCATGCACAGTGAGTCGGTCCTTAGGCGACAGATAAAAAAGATAATTCACCTGTGCATCCACTTTATTGTCATTGCCATATCCTAACCGTGCATAACCTTGCGAAGGCTTTTCTTTTTCCTCCTTACCGACGATAATGCCCATGCTAGGTTTGGGAATGGCCGGATTGCTCACTGCCGACTTATCATATTGAATCTGCTTTTTGGTAACCGTAGGTTCCTCAATGGCAGGTAAGATATTTATTTTAATGGCATCGTTGATGTCGGGGTTATACTCTTGCTCCACGACAACAGTTCTGTTTAGGGTCGTATCTTTCTTTGCAACATTCTGAGCAGTTGCCACGCTTGCCATCCAAACGAGTGAGCCGGCTATACCAACCTTAACGAGCGCTCTTGATACACATATATTATTAGTCATATTTCCAGTATTATTTTAGTTTGTTCAAACGAGATTCAATCATCCCCTTAATGTCATCATTTGCTTGATAGTTCTGTTGAAGGCTCAACAGATACTGACGGGCATCCAGCTTTTTGTTTGTAGCCATGTAGATGTCCGAAAGCAACACAAAACCTCTTGCCAGCCAATAGGTGTGCGGAGTGCTTTGGTCAATGAAGTCGAGTATCTCTTTTTCGGCAACTGCATAGTCTTTTTGGTCGAACAATATCTGTCCCACCAGGTATTTGGCTTCTGCTCCGTAAACGTTACGCGTATCTTTTGCCAACGCTTTCAAATCATTCATTGCATTGCCGTCGGCCTTTTGATTCAAATATGCTTTGGCTCTGTAGTAAGTCACCTCGTTCTTCACCTCGGGCGTTATCTTTTCTTCAGCAAGTAACGAAGTGGCGGCATGAATTACGTCGGCATCGTTCTTTGTCTTATACGCCGAGCGGATGATTCCGATCTGTGCCGTGAGGCGATGGCTCACTGAGCCGGCATGCGCTTTCAGCTGCTTGTACAATGGCAATGCTTCGGCATACTGTTGACGTTTGTATAGCAATTCGGCACGCATAACAAGAGCTTCTTCCGTAAAACGGCTGCCGTTCAGCTCCAAAATGCGAGCTGTATGTGTCAACACCGCCTCTTCATCATTTTGCTCTTGTCCGATTCGTGCCAAGTAATAATGAGCATACTCCCGGTAAGCTCCAGCGGGGAACGATTGAAGGTACTTCGTGAAACTCTCTTTGGCCTGAGGAATTTGTTTCCTAGTGAAAATCCTTTCGGCGGCAATGTAAGTCAGTGAATCTTGCTCGTTCACATCAAAGTGAATGTCGCCGGGCAGGGAAGATACCACTGCTGCAAACTCATCTACTTTGTTAATGTCCGTATAGATAGACTTCAAATCACGCAGGGCGAGTTTTGCTTCTTCACTGCCCGGATATTGAGTTGCCACCAGCTTGTAAGCCTCAATGGCCTGACTGTATTCCTCGTTTTGATAATGAAGGAGTCCTATTTCGGCAGCAGCTTTTCGGCTCAGCGCATTTTCGGGGAACTTGTTGGCCAGTTCACGGAATGCATTGATGGCTTGCTTGTTGTTGCCCAATTGAACATAAGAACGTCCTTTCTCATACAACCCGTTAATGACGTATGGTGACTCGGGGTATTGTTCCGTTAATTGGTTGAGCAATGTAATTTTGCCATTGTAATCCTTTTGCAGTCCGGATACCAGTGCCAGTTGGTAATAAGAATAGTCGGCCGAAGCGCCACCCATGCTTCTGGCCTTAGCATAATATTGTTTGGCCGCATTGAAGTTACGAACATGAAAGTTGCAGTCGCCCAAGCGGTTGTTGGCGTCGGCCAATGTGCTTCTATTCGTTGCCTTCTCTAGTTGCAGATACTTGGTGAACCAATTCTCGGCTTGCTGATAGTTTTTCAGATTAAAAGCAATGTATCCCAGATTATAATGAGCCAGCGTGTACATTTCACTTTGTCGGTTGGCAGTTAAGTCAAGGTAACTACGGAAATTGTCCGATGCACTCTGGTAACGTTGCGTGCGGTAATCAATTTCGCCTTTCCAGTACAAAGCCTCCGCTTTTGTTTGCGCGTTATACTGTCCAATTTGAATAGACCTGTTGAGGTAAGCCGAAGCCTCATCGTACTGAGAATTGGCAAAAGCCTGCGTGCCCAGCTGGAACAAGATTCTTTGTTTGGCTTCCATGATTCGTCCGCCGGGTGCACTGATTCGTTCTATGGATTTCAGCGCAGCCTCATAACTGCGGGTACTCATGTACACATCAATGAGGTACTCGCTGACCTTTTCGGCATAAGCCGATTGTGGGAACTGATTCAGGAAATTTTCAAAAGCGGTAACCGATTCGCCGAATCCGGAGAAAGATGTTTCATGAATAGTTAATGCATAGTTGTAAGCAGCTTGCTCCTTCGTTTTCAGGTCGGCATTAGAACGTGCCGCTTGTTCAAAAGCCATGCGCGCCTTGTTCTTATCGGCTAGTTGCAGATAAGCAAACCCCATGTGCAGGTAAGCGTTCTGTGTCAGTGCATCATCGGCAGTGGTTACTTCGCCCAAAGTAGAAGCCGCTTTGGAATACACATTGGTGTGGAAATAAGAGAGCCCCAGCATGTACAAGGCATCCCTGCGAGGTGCACTCACGCTGCCGGTGTATTTCTCGAATGCCTGAATGGCCCGGTGATAATCGCCCGTTTGATAATATGTCTCTCCCAAAATGCGCTGCATCTCCTCACTGTAACGGCTGGTTGGATAGCTGCTCAGGTAATTCAGTGCTATCTCCTGCGCCGATGCATATTGTTTTTGCAACAAATAAATTTCGGCAGTATAATAAGGAGCAAGCTCTTTGTACTTCAGGTTGTTGCGAAGCGAAAGGAATCCTTCGAGTGCCTCGTCATATCTTTGTTGTGTATACCTTATATAAGATATATAATAGGTGCAGTCGGCTTCATACTTACTGCTTGTTTCTTTGAGCGTTGCAAACCAGATGGCTGCCTCTTTACTGTTTCCTGTTTTCATGTAAGCAATTGCCATGCGGTACAGCATGTCGGCCCTTTCCGTATCGGCCAGCTTCTCCAAATTTGAAGAGTTATAGAGTGCAAGCGCTTCATCATACTTTTCTTCAAAAAAGTAGTTCGATGCAATCAGCGCGTAAACTCTGTATGCGTATGGTGAATCGGGATTACTTTCCAGGTAATTTCTCAAGATAGCCGTACTGTTTTTGTCTTTCAGTTCGTAGGCCGAGCAGGCAATCATATATTCAACTTCCGGAGTAAAGGTTGATGCGGGATACAACCGGAGGCAGTCTTTTAGAGGAATCATGGCAGCGGCATAATTACCTTCGGAATAGAGGTATTTGCCTTCTTTGTATTGTGGTGAAAACGTAATACTTTCGTTACTTTGACCCATTACAGTTACGGGAACCGTACAAGCCACCAGAGATATAATCTTGATAATATTCTTTTTCATAATCGGGTATTTGTACAAATATACTTTTTTCTGCCAACTTACGGGACTAAGTGACTTTGTTTTGCAGTCTTTTAACTAGTTTTTAAATGTTATTTTATACATGGAGAAGGAATTTCCTTTGCGTACTTGTCCATGAAGAAGGTTAGCCCTTGCCTAACAGAGTTCAGTCCGAAATCGGCCGGATTGAGCTTATCCATGGGAATAAAGAATGACTCCTCCACATCATCCATGGCCAGGTAGTGACTCATATCGCTTACCCGGCAGTAGTAAAAAGCATCGAGTGTGTGCACCTCAAAGCCCGAATACAAATAGATATTGGGTAATGAGAATAAATAGGTAGCCTCTTGCACGATGAGGCCGGTTTCTTCTTTCACCTCTCTGATAACGCCTTCTTCTCCGCTCTCAAACAGATCGACGAATCCGCCCGGCAAATCGAGGGTTCCTTTGGCCGGTTCTTTCGCTCTTCTGCAAACAAGTAGCTCATTTCGTTCATTGACTATGAACGCAACAGTTGCCGACGATGGATTAAAATAATAGGTGAAACCACATTGCCCGCACTTTTTTGACTTGGAGTTGTTGACTCTGAACTCACTTGACCCGCACTTAGGGCAATAGTTGAATAGAGAAAGAGGATGCTTATTCATGTTGTTTTTATGTTCTGATTTTGAGCAAAGTTATTAATTATAATTTGTTTGCTCCTAATTTATATCTGTATATTCGCAACTTTAATAACCTGTTTGCTATGAAAAAATGGATTGTCTCCTTCTGGTCTCTTTTCTTTCCCCCGTGTTGCGTGGTTTGCGGACGCGTATTGCTTGACGGCGAAGCGCATCTCTGCACCAGTTGTAATATGGATATGCCCCGTACTTATTTTCATTTACAAGAAGGCAACGTGGCCGAGCAACTGTTTTGGGGGCGCATTCCCATTGTGCGGGCGGCTTCTTATTTCTTTTATACCAAAGGAAGCCGCTTTAAGAATCTGCTGTACGATTTAAAATATCACGATAACAAGGAACTGGGCTATTTTATGGGCCGTAACATGGCTAAAGAGCTGCAACCTACTGCTTTCTTTGAAGGGGTTGATGTGATTCTGCCTGTTCCTCTTCATCCTGCCCGCAAACGAAAGCGGGGTTATAACCAGAGTGAGCTGATTGCGCGTGGCGTTTCTCATGTGTCCGGGGTGCCGGTTGATGTGTTGTCGCTCTATCGTGAAGTGAACTCTTCTACGCAGACGCGGAAATCTACTTTCGAACGTTGGGAGAATGTTGAAAAGGTCTTTGCGCTTCATCCCTCCTGTGACTTTTCAAACAAACACATCCTACTTGTGGATGATGTGCTGACTACCGGTTCTACGCTTGTGGCGTGTGCATCGTTGCTTGCTTCTTATAAGAATGTGCGCATCAGCGTGCTGACACTGGCTATGGCCGCATAGGCTCTTGGTCGTTTATCTGCTTGTTCTCTGTGATTTTTGTAGTTTTGTTTTTATCGGCTAACCATGGTTAGCCGACTTGTTGACCTTGGTTGGACGACTTGCTGACCATGGTTAGCCGACTTGTTGACCTTGGTTGGCTGACTTGCTGACCATGGTTAGCCGACTTTCCAACCATGGTTGGACGCTAAATGTATAACGAGGACTTTAGGAAAATTCCGGTGAAAGGGTAGGGGTATAAAACAAGAAAACCGCGTAGGAAGCAATGCTTCTAACGCGGTTTCTCTGCTCTTCGAGTAGGACTTGAACCTACGACCCTCTGATTAACAGTCAGATGCTCTAACCGACTGAGCTATCGAAGAATGTTGCAATTGAGAAGGTTTTGCTCTTCGAGTAGGACTTGAACCTACGACCCTCTGATTAACAGTCAGATGCTCTAACCGACTGAGCTATCGAAGAATGTTTTTCTCAATTGCGATGCAAAAGTAATAGGATATTTTGAAATATGCAATATCTTTGCAAAAAAAAGATTGAAATGGATAAAATAATAGGTTTAGGCAATGCTCTTGTTGACGTGCTTGCCACGCTAAATGATGATAGCATACTCACCGAAATGGAATTACCCAAGGGTAGCATGCAGTTGATAGATAACGCTAAGCTTCAGGTTATTAACCAACATTTTAGTCGCATGAAAACTCACCTTGCAACCGGTGGATCAACCGGAAATGCCATACTTGGACTGGCTTGCCTGGGAGCACGCACTGGTTTTATCGGAAAAGTGGGCGATGATGAATATGGGAGCTTTTACAGAGAGAATTTAATTAAAAACGGCATCGACGAGAAGTTACTGATCTGTGACTTGCCTTCGGGAGTTGCCTCTACATTTATATCTCCGGACGGAGAACGGACTTTTGGAACTTACCTGGGAGCTGCTTCGACCTTGAAAGCGGAAGACCTGACTCCCGCCATGTTTCAAGGCTATACTTATTTCTTGGTTGAAGGTTATTTGGTGCAGGATCATGATATGATTCTTCGGGCCATTGAACTGGCTAAGCAAGCCGGATTGCAAATCTGCATTGACCTGGCAAGCTATAACATTGTGGAGAACGATTTGGAGTTCTTTACCATGCTGGTTCGCGATTATGTAGATATTGTTTTTGCTAACGAAGAAGAGGCACGTGCTTTTACAGGAAAAGATGCCGCTGAGGCTTTGAAACAGATTGGTCAAATGTGTAGCATTGCCATTGTTAAAGTGGGTGCTCGCGGATCACATATTCTGAAAGGACAAGATGACATCATGGTGTCTGCTTTACCCGTAAGTAAGGTAGTTGACACAACCGGTGCGGGAGATTATTTTGCGGCCGGTTTCTTATACGGACTAACTTGTGGTTATTCACTCGAGAAATGCGGAAAGATAGGTTCCATGCTATCGGCAAACGTCATTCAAGTGGTGGGCACTACGCTTCCTCAGCATAAATGGAATGAAATAAAGTTAAATATCAACACATTGTAATCAGCGCTTTATTCTATTTTGTTATCTTGCGCCGATGTTATCAATCGTTATTATACATAGATTATGAAAAAGTTCTTCAATAAACGTGCAGTTATTCTGTTGACTGCTATCCTTGCAGTGGTGGCGTTTTTTAGTTTTAAGAGCAGTGATAGCCGCACTTTTCAGTTAGCAAAGAATATGGAGATATTTAATGCCATCGTGAAAGAGTTGGATATGTTCTATGTAGATACGATTGATCCTAATAAAACTTTGCGCGAGGGCATTGATGCCATGCTGATGTCTCTTGATCCGTATACTAATTATTTTCCCGAGGAAGATCAAAGTGAACTGGAACAAATGATTAAAGGGTCGTACGGTGGTATTGGTTCAATGATTACGTATGATGTAAAACGGAAACGTTCGGTTATTGCTGAGCCTTATGAAGGCATGCCGGCTGCCCAGGTGGGACTGCGGGCAGGTGATATTCTACTGAGCCTTGATGGCAAAGATCTGGAAGGGAAAACCAATGCCGAAGTGAGTGAAATGCTCAGAGGGCAGGTGGGTACTACTTTCTCTTTGCGGGTTGAAAGACCGGGGGTAAGCAAACCCATTGATTTTAAAATTGTGCGCAAGTCTATACAGTTGCCTACTGTTCCTTATGCAGGGGTTGTGAGCGGTAAAACCGGATACATCAACCTGAACAGTTTCTCGGGTAACCCCTCGAAAGAGTTTAAGCAGGCCTTTTTAGACCTGAAATCAAAAGGAATCACTTCACTGGTTATTGATTTAAGAGGAAACGGAGGAGGCTTACTCGATGAGGCTGTAGAAATTGTTAACTTCTTTGTGCCCAGAGGCAAAACCATTGTGGTGACGAAGGGTAAAACCAAGCAGGCTGCCAGTGTGTATAAAACGCTGCGCGAACCCATTGATACCGAGATACCGCTTGTGGTACTGGTCAACAGCGGCACGGCTTCTTCGTCTGAAATATTGGCAGGTGCTTTGCAAGATCTCGACAGGGCTGTTATTGTGGGTAACCGTACTTTTGGAAAGGGACTGGTTCAGATACCTCGTTCACTTCCTTATGGCGGGACGCTGAAAGTTACCACCTCAAAATATTACATACCCAGCGGACGATGTGTGCAGGCCATCGACTATAAACATAGAAACGAAGATGGCAGCGTAGGACGCATACCCGATAGTTTGACGAATGTATTCCACACAGCTGCCGGTCGCATAGTACGTGATGGCGGAGGTGTAACGCCCGATATTGTGGTGGAGCAAGAGAAATTGCCTAACATCCTGTTTTATCTGGCTAATGATAACCTCATCTTTAACTATGCAACGAACTATTGTCGTAAGCATGCGACTATTGCGCCTGCCGAGCAGTTTAAGCTGACTGATGCCGATTACGCTGACTTCAAGGCCATGGTGAAAGCGGCCGACTTTAAATATGATCAACAAAGTGAGAAGATACTGAAGACCTTAAAAGAGGCTGCTGAGTTTGAAGGTTATATGGATGGCGCTTCTGCCGAGTTTAAAGCATTGGAAAGTAAATTGGCTCATAACCTGGATAAGGACTTGAATCATTTTTCTAAGGATATCAAGAACATGATTTCCATTGAAATAATTAAGCGTTATTACTATCAGCGCGGTGCCATTATAGAGCAGTTGAAAGATGACAATGGTTTGCAGGAGGCTGTGAAGGTGCTGGCTAATCAAGGCAAATATAAGGAGATGCTTACTGTTGCTGCGAAGAAATAAAAAAGCTATATAACTAGAACGAGCCGGAAGAAAACTTTCGGCTCGTTCTAGTTTATAATAAGATGTACTGTTTGGCGTGTAATGCTTATCGCAGTTTACTTTTCTTCTTCGTGGTAGTCTCCGTTGGCTTTGATCAATGCAATCAATTTGTCGACCGCTTCTTCTTCGGGAATGTTCTTCTCAATGCATTCTTTCTGCTTGTAGAGACTTATTTTCCCTCTTCCGGCGCCCACATATCCGTAATCAGCGTCGGCCATTTCGCCCGGTCCGTTAACGATGCATCCCATGATGCCTATCTTCAGTCCTTTGAGGTGAGAGGTAGCGGCTTTGACCCTGGCTATGGTACTTTGCAAGCTGAAAAGTGTTCGTCCGCATCCCGGACAAGAGATGTATTCGGTTTTGCTGGTTCTGACACGACCGGCCTGCAAGATGCCAAATGCTGTTGCATCTACTTGCGCATGAGTTAATGTTCCCTGGTTGTAGAGGAAAATACCGTCGCACAATCCGTCGAGTATCAAAGCGCCCATATCAATAGCCGATTTAACCTGCAAGTTTTCTACATCGTTTTCGCTGTAATGTTGGAAGAATATCACCGGATTCTTTAAGCCTTCATTCATTAACTGATGAACCAGCGCACGGTGTTCCCCGATGCGGTTGGGGTGATTGCTCTGAGACAAGATAACGATTTCCGGATGTGCTTTGAGGCAGGCTACTGCTTCATCGGTCAGAGCCATAAACGGGATAAACAAAAACTTAAGTTCCGCTTGGCAAGCCCCTACTGCATATAGCTGGTTGTGACTGAATGCAGGCCAGCATTTCTTTCCGGCTGCTTCGAACTTCTCCTTTTCTTCTGCCCACACATCGGCATCCACAATATAGTCGGGACCGTTTTCCAGTGTGGTGGGAATGCTTTTGGCAGCATAGATGTAATCGGGCATGAATTGATCATTCGTCTCAAACTTCCCGTCAAGCCTTTCGGCTACTACCACCGGCACGTTGTCGCCACCGATGTTGCGTATGGAAGTTGTTTCCCTTTTTACGGGCGACAAGAAATTAAACGAATCGTTGGTTACTCCCGGAATATATGGATGGTCAGCACGCTGAGCAATATAATCAACAATTTTGCGGGCAACCGGTATCTCTAACTCCGGTTCTTCGCTTAACGATACACGAATGGTATCTCCGTATCCGTCGGCCAGCAAAGTTCCAGTTCCCAAGGCCGACTTGATGCGACCGTCTTCACCGTCACCTGCTTCGGTTACGCCCAGATGAATGGGAAATTTCATTCCTTCCTTCTCCATCACATCGACCAACAAGCGTACAGTGCGCACCATGATGACTGTGTTCGATGCCTTTATCGAAATAACGACATCAGAAAAGTCTTGCGCAACGCACACACGAAGAAACTCCATGCAAGATTCAACCATCCCTTCGGGCGTATCGCCGTAGCGGGTCATGATGCGGTCTGACAAGGAACCGTGGTTTACACCGATACGAATGGCCGTGTGGTTTTCCTTGCAAATAGCTAAGAACTCGACCAAACGTTCACGTATCTTTTGTAATTCAACGGCATACTCTTCGTCAGTATAATCAACTTGCTTGAATGTTCGCGGAGCATCTAGGTAATTACCCGGATTGATGCGCACTTTCTCGGCATACAAAGCAGCCACATCCGCCACCTTAGGCGTGAAGTGCACATCGGCCACCAGCGGGTTCAAGTACCCTTGTTTTCTGAGTTCAGCGTTGATGTTCCTGAGGTTTTCGGCCTCCTTGATTCCTTGCGTGGTAAGCCGCACATAGTCGGCCCCCGCATCAATAATTCTTTTTGCTTGTTCTACACAGGCTTCTGTGTCCTGCGTAGCTGTATTGGTCATTGACTGAACGCGAACGGGGTTACTTCCCCCTACTTCCACGTTCCCCACATGAACCACAGACGTTTCCCTACGGGAATAGTTGAATAAATCCATTTAATTAGTTTTAAACTCAAACTTAACCTCTTTCAGCTCCTCGTTGGCCTTAACGATCTTCCTTTTAAGTCCTTCTTTGTAAGCTATGAATTTGGCTTCTAATTCTTTGTTTTCCAGAGATAACATCTGGACCGCAAGAATTGCCGCATTGAGTGCACCGTTTATTCCTACCGTAGCCACGGGAATGCCCGGAGGCATTTGTACAATGGCCAATAAGGCATCCATGCCATCGAGGGATGATTTTATAGGAACGCCAATAACAGGCAGTGGTGTCGATGCTGCGATAACTCCCGGCAAATGAGCAGCCATCCCGGCAGCTGCAATGATAACCTTGATACCTCTGAGATGTGCATTCTTGGCAAACTCTTCTACAGCTTCCGGTGTGCGGTGAGCCGAAAGAGCATTCATTTCAAACGGTACATGCAAATCATTGAGTAATTGCGCCGCCTTTTCCATTACGGGAAGATCAGACGTGCTGCCCATGATAATACTAACAATTGGTGTCATACGATTGGTTTATTCATTATGGTTTTTTTATATTCTTTAGCGTCAAGTAAAACACTGAAGTCGGCATCAGCCGATGGCTCGATCTTAATAAGCCATCCGGCACCGTAGGGATCCTGATTAACCAGTTCAGGTTTGTCCTCAAGCGCTTCATTCTGTTCCAAGATGGTTCCGCTTACCGGCATGAACAAGTCGGATATGGTTTTCACTACTTCAATGGTTCCGAAAACGTCACCGGCGTTCAGTTCTTCACCTACCGTTGGTATATCTACAAACACAATATCGCCCAATTGGTTCTGTGCATGTTCTGTTATACCAATGTAAGCAACTTCACCTTCCACACGAATCCATTCGTGCTCAGAGGTATACTTTAGTTCTTCCGGAAAATTCATAATACTTAGTTTTAGGGTTTATAATTATAATAAGAAAATTCGAAATAAGATATTGGCAATGGGGTGCAACACGAGCAGTGAACAGATAAATCCTACCACAAAACCGGTTAGTACCTCGCTCAGTGTGTGGTGTTGCAATATGATTCTGGCTGTACCCAGCACTCCTGCAATAAGTATAAACAGGGATAACCACCACACCGGGTTGTATCCGAAAAGGGCACTGAAAGAAACGACCCCTCCTACAATGCCACCCATGCCCAGCATGTGTTCACTCAGTTTCCATTTCAAGTTCAGTATAATAGAGATAAGCATCATTAGTAAAGCAGTCAGTATGATGCCCGACATGTACCAGGGTATATTCAGCTTTCTCATCATCAGCATACAGAACACGTAAGAGATGATGGTAAGTAGATAGGGTACATAGCGCTTTTTCCTGTCGGTAAGATCTTTCGCCTCAAAACCATTGATCTTCCGGAAAAGGAAAATGGTTAGCGTGGGCATTAAGATGGTGAAGCAATACACCACGCCCAGTACGATGAGCTTATATGCCAAAGGCATAATGTTTAGGTACGAGAACAGAAATAAAATAAGGAAAGCAACAAACGGGATTGAAAACGGTGTGAAAACGGCCGAAACAATCCGCGCTGTTTTAATCAATGTTCTGTCTGCAATAATATGTTCTTCCATAAGTTGAATTGTTTATTTTCTTAGCCGGGCTACCGGTATGTTTAATTGCTGACGATATTTGGCTACTGTTCGGCGGGCTATAGGATAGCCCTTCTCCTTCAATATATCGGCCAATTCATCATCGGTCAATGGTTTCTTCTTGTTTTCGCTGTCAATGCATTCTTTCAGGATGCGACGTATTTCACGTACCGACATTTCTTCTCCGTCTTCTGTGGTATAACCGTCACTAAAGAAATATTTCAGCGAGTAAATACCAAAATTGGTTTGTACATACTTGCTGTTGCTAACACGTGAAATGGTGGAGATGTCTAGCCCTGTCCGCTCTGCCACGTCTTTCAGAATCATGGGGCGAAGCAGCGATTCATCTCCTTCCTGAAAAAAAGGACGTTGTAAGTCTATAATTGCCTCCATGGTAGTTTGCAACGTGTTTTGTCTTTGCTTGATGGCATCAATAAAACCTTGAGCGGCATCCATTTTCTGCTTCAAAAAGAGCATGGCTTCTTTAGATTCTTTTGTCTGGTTGGCCTTATTATAGGTATGTTCCTGAAGCATATCGTTGAATTCACGACTCATGCGGAGTTCGGGCATGTTTTTATTATTCAGGCTAAGCACTATGCTTCCGTCATCGAACGTTTCAACAATGAAGTCAGGTACAATTTGTTGCATATTACGGCCAATCACCTCTCCAAGAGAGCTTCCCGGTCTGGGGTTTAGCTTGGTGATTTCATTGATGGCGGCTTCAAACTCTTCTTCGCTGAGGTTGAGCCGCTGAATGATCTTATCCCAATGTTTACGGGTAAACTCCTCATAACACTTCTCGATGATGTTTAATTCCGTTTGCTGTAAGGATGACGGTTCCTTGCGTTTTATCTGGATAAGCAAGCACTCTTGCAAACTTCGTGCTCCCAATCCGGGAGGATCGAAATCTTGTATGATGCTTAACACCTCTTCCAATTCCTGCTCTTTGGCATCAACACCTGCATAAATGGCTAACTCATCGCTAATGCTATCTAATGTTTTGCGCAACAGTCCGTCATCGTCAAGGGAGCCGATAAGATATTCGGCCAACGCTTGCTGATGCTCGGTGAGGTTTCGTTCACGGAGTTGTTCTTGCAGTGTTTCGTAAAAAGAAGTAGTGTCCGAGAAAGGTATTTCCTCAGCCTGCTCTCCTTTTGATTTATTTCTTTCCTGTAATTTATAATCGGGAATATCGTCTTCGGTCAGGTAATCGCCTAATGAATCATATTCATTGTCCGACTGATCATTGTCTGCATTTTCAGAGAGATCGTCGACAGCTGTTTCCTCTTTCCCTTCTTCAAGAGCGGGGTTTTCCAGAAGCTCGGCACGCACACGATCTTCTAGTTCCACAGCCGGAAGCTCGAGCAGCTTCACTACTAAGATTTGCTGTGGCGAAAGAGTTTGAACCTGTTGTTGTACTTGCGATTGTACCTGACGGGAACCTTGTGCCATAATGTTACTTTTTCAATCGTTGATCTTGCTACAAAAGTAATTAATTTAATTGAGAATCGTCAAGGGGTAATTATCTAATTTTGATTTAAAACGGTTATCTTTGTTGCACTAACTTAAAAACGGAACATTATGTTTTCTAAAGAGACGTACGTGCAACGCAGAGCGTTGCTCAAGAAGAGTTTAGGCTCTGGAATACTTTTATTTCTAGGTAACGATGATATGGGCTTGAATTATGAAGATAACACTTTCCGTTATCGTCAGGACTCCAGCTTTCTCTATTACTTCGGTCTTTCTTTTGCCGGTTTATCTGCTGTGATTGATATTGATAATGATAAGGATATTGTTTTTGGAGATGAACTGACCATTGACCATATTGTATGGATGGGCACTCAGCCTACGTTGAAGGAAAAAAGCGAGCGGGTGGGCATAACATGTACTTTGCCTTCTAATTCTTTAAGCGAATATTTGCATAAAGCTGTTCAGAAGGGTCAGACAATTCATTACCTCCCTCCTTACAGAGCAGAACATAAATTGAAACTTCAGGAATGGCTGGGCATTCCGCTGGGTCGTCAGCAGGGATCGGTCGATTTTATTCGTGCCATTGTGAAACAAAGAAGCTACAAGTCTGAAGAAGAAATTGCAGAAATAGAAAGAGCTTGTAATATAACGGCCGACATGCACATCGCTGCCATGAAAATGCTTCGCCCGGGAATGAAAGAGTATGAAGTAGCATCGGCCATACAAGCAGTTGCCTTTGCGGCAGGAGGTGATTTATCTTTTCCTACCATTGCAACGGTTAACGGACAGACACTCCACAATCATTACCATGGCAATACGGTTCAAAGCGGCGATCTGTTTCTAATTGATGCCGGAGCAGAAACCGCTATGGGATATGCCGGTGATATGTCGTCCACGATTCCTGCTGATAAGAAATTTACTACGCGTCAGCGCGAGATATATGATTTGCAGGTTGCGATGCATTTGGAATCAGTGAAAGCACTAAGGCCGGGAATTCCTTTTGTTGACGTCTATGATCTTTCTGCGCGTGTGATGGTAGAAGGTTTGAAACAGTTGGGACTCATGAAGGGAAATGCCGATGATGCTGTTCGTGAAGGAGCGCATGCTTTGTTCTATCCTCACGGATTGGGACACATGATGGGACTCGACGTGCATGATATGGAAAACTTAGGTGAAATTTGGGTGGGTTATGACGGAAAGCCAAAGAGCACTTTGTTCGGTCGCAAATCCCTTCGTCTGGCAAGAGAACTAGAATGTGGTTTTGTGCATACCATTGAACCGGGTATCTATTTCATTCCTGAGCTTATTGACCTTTGGAAAGGACAGAAGAAATTTAATGATTTCATTCATTACGATGCAGTAGAAGCTTATAAAGACTTTGGAGGTATTCGTAATGAAGAAGATTATTTGATTACAGAAACAGGAGCTCGCAGGTTAGGCAAGAAGATTCCGTTGACAGCCGATGAGGTGGAAGAATTAAGATAATATATGACTCAAGATAATAAGGCAATCGTTTATGCAGCAATAGCAGTTCTCAGCTGGTCAACGGTTGCCTCTGCTTTTAAAATAGCTTTAAGGTACTTAAGTTCGTTTGAACTTTTATTGGTGGCTTCTTGTACTGCTTTCCTTATTTTTTTATTTACCTTGCTTGCCCGAAATAAATGGAAAGGGGTAAAGAACCTGTCAGCTTCGCAGTGGAGATGGTTTGCTCTGCTGGGTCTCCTTAATCCCGTGACCTATTACTTGGTGCTGTTTCGTGCCTATGATTTACTTCCGGCACAGGTGGCGCAACCTGTCAATTATTCATGGCCCATATTGCTGTTAATCTTATTTTCATTATTTGCGGGGCAATCCATTCCCAAAATTAAGTATGTGGGGATGCTGCTTTCTTTGGGAGGTGTAGTCCTTATCTCAGCCGGCACGGGCTTGTCTGATAAACTAGAGTTCTCTGTTACAGGTTTTCTTTTGGCTTTTTTAAGTGCATTCTTGTGGGCCGGTTATTGGATGGTTTCTAATAAAAGAAAAGAGGTAGATGCTATTATCGCTTTGACGGTTACTTTCTTTTTTGGTAGTGCATATCTTCTTATTGCCTCACTATGGATGGAACCGGTTGTATTACCTATTCAAGCGTTGCTGTCGGGTATGTATGTCGGAGCTTTTGAAATCGGTATTCCTTTTGTGTGTTTTGGAATGGCTATTCAGTTGACCTCCAATGCCACATTGGTAAACCAGATGTGCTATTTATCCCCTTTCTTGTCTTTGTTTCTTATTCATCTCGTTCTTGGAGAACAGGTCGTGTGGACTACTTATGCAGGTCTTTTACTGATTGTAGTGGGCATTATTTTCAATCAGTATCTAGCACCCAGATTGAAACACTAAGGTGTATTGTTTGTATTCCAAAGTGATCATTAACCTTAGAATACAAACAATCATTCACTCTAGTTAATATTTAAAGCTACTTCCTCCGAGGAATTCCCTCAATAATGAAGTTGGAGGAATTTCTTTGTCTTGTACTGTGGCGAAGTATTTGATAAATTTAAGCAAGCGATAGGCTTCACAATATTCTTCGCTATTGCGCGGAACATTCATTAATATAGGTTCAGCGTAACTTCTTAGTACTGCAAATTCAAACAACAAAGCCGAGTTAAACATGACATCGGCATTTTCCTGAAACGGAAAAATCCATTTATCTTCACCTGCTCTTACACTGGGCCATCGCGATATGGTTTCTTGTGCTGAATACCCTCTGTAATTGAAATCACGTATGATGCGGCGCAACAAGCGATTGTCAGTTGTTGGAATCCAATTATGATCGTCAAGTGATATGGTCGTTAATGCCGAAACATATATTTTAAACTTCTTTGCATCCGGAATATGCGATGTGAGCTCAGGATTTAATGCATGTATGCCTTCCAATATAAGAATGGTATTGTTATCTATTTTAAGTTTATCACCGGGATATTCTTTCTTTCCTAACGAAAAGTTGAAACGTGGCAAGTCAACTTCTTCACCCTTCAATAAGGCTTCCAGTTGATTATTGAAAAGATCGAGATCGAGTGCATATAGAGACTCATAATCATAATTACCATGCTCATCACGAGGAGTTTGTTCACGGTCCACAAAGTAATTATCCAAGGAGATGGGGTACGGACGAAGTCCATTGGTCATCAGCTGGATGGATAATCTCTTACTAAAAGTGGTTTTCCCTGAAGAGGAAGGCCCTGCAATAAGAACCAGTCGTACCCTGTTCCCGTTTTCTCCTTTATGAAAAATGGTATCGGCTATCTGGGCTATTTTCTTTTCTTGAAGAGCTTCGGCAACATTAATCATGTCTGTTGCGTATCCTTTCTCGCATGCAAGATTAAAATCACCGGCATTGTTCATGTCCATGATTTTGCTCCATTGAAGGTATTCCTTGAATACATCGAGCATTTTTTCCTGCTTGATTACTTTCTCTAGTTCATTGGGATTGTCTTTGTTAGGGATACGTAACAATAATCCGTCGTAATATTCTACTAAATCGAAAAGCTGTATATAACCGGTTCTAGGAACTAAATTACCGTAATAATAATCAACTGTATCTCCCAAGGTATAGTAATAAGTATAAATAGAGTCGGATGTTTCAAGTAACCTCACCTTATCATCCATACCCTTCTCATTGAATATTCTTACGGCTTCTGTGGTATGACATTCTGTGCGTTTGAAAGGAATATCTGCTTTTATTATTTCACGCATTTTATCCTTGATGCGTTCAACATCATCGGGAAGGATATCACGTCCTAATTTCAGATTGCAAAAATATCCTTTCGACACAGGGTGCTCCATGTATACTTTTGCATGGGGATGTAACTCGCTTACTGCCTTAAATAGGATGAAACAAAGGGAACGTACGTACGTGCGCATACCCGACGGGTCGGTTATGTCAAGGAATTCGATGTCTTTATTATTGTATACTCTAAAGTTTAATCCTTCGGATCGGTTGTTGACTTTGGCACTTACAACAGGATAGGGTAATCTGAAATCCAGACTATTGTATATCTCTAAAAGTGAGCTTCCTATAGGTACTTCTTTAGTAATTTTGTTATTTTTGCAATGTATTTGTATTTTCTGTTTCATGCTTATTATATTTTAATGAGTAAATTAGACGGATAAATATATTGCGAAATTGTTTATAAGGCAAATAACCATCAATCGAATTAAAGATGCAATATTCTTTTTATGATTTTTTAATGCTCATAGGCTCTTTGGGTCTGTTCCTATACGGAATGAAAATTATGAGCGAAGGATTACAAAAAGTAGCCGGTGACAGGTTGCGTAGTATATTAACGGCGATGACAACGAATCGTGTTACCGGGGTACTTACCGGATTGATGATTACGGCCCTGATACAGTCATCCTCTGCCACAACGGTCATGGTAGTAAGCTTTGTGAATGCAGGCTTGCTTACGCTGACGCAATCCATCAGTGTCATAATGGGGGCAAACATCGGGACAACCGTTACGGCGTGGATTATTTCATTGTTTGGTTTTAAAGTCGATGTTTCATCTTTTGCACTTCCTTTATTAGGCATAGCTATTCCACTTATTTTCTCGAGCAAGAGTACCCGAAAATCTCTGGGTGAGTTTATCTTTGGGTTCTCTTTTTTGTTTATGGGGCTTGCTTATCTGAAAGACAATGTACCAAACTTAGCAGAAAATCCCGAAATGCTTGCTTTCATACAGAATTATACGGGCATGGGGTATCTGTCGATCTTATTATTCCTCTTGCTGGGCACTGTCATTACAATAGTAGTTCAGTCGTCCAGTGCCACGATGGCAATTACTTTGGTGATGTGCTCCATGAACTGGATTCCTTTCGAACTGGCAGCAGCATTGGTTTTGGGCGAAAATATAGGAACTACCATTACAGCTAATCTAGCTGCATTAACGGCTAATACTTCTGCCCGGCGGGCTGCGTTGGCTCATTTCATGTTTAATGTGTTTGGTGTTCTGTGGATGCTGGTTCTTTTCTATCCGTTTACCGGAATGATATCTTATTTTGTAGATACTTACATGGCAAGTGATCCTCAAGTGGCAGTTTCATTTAAACTTTCTGCATTTCATACGGCATTCAATATTTGTAATGTGTGCATCATGATTTGGTTTGTTAAGCTGATAGAGAAGACGGTGTGCCTGATCATACGCAAAAAGGAAGACGATGAAGAATACCGACTGCGATTCATTTCGAGTGGTATGTTGTCGACTGCCGAACTTTCTATCCTGCAGGCACGCAAAGAGATTCATCTGTATTCAGAGCGTACTTTCCGTATGTTCCGTATGGTGCAAGACTTGCTTCACACAGAAAAGGATGATGATTTCAATAAGCTTTTTAGTCGTATAGAAAAGTACGAAAACATAAGTGATAACATGGAACTGGAAATTGCGAACTATCTGAATCAGGTTTCTGAAGGTAGGTTAAGCTCTGAAAGTAAGCTGCAGATTCGTTCCATGCTACGTGAAGTTACTGAAATTGAAAGCATTGGCGACAGCTGTTACAACTTGGCCAGAACAATTAACCGCAAGCGTCAAACGAATCAAGACTTCACAGAAAAGCAATATGAGCACATTCATTTTATGATGAATATGACGGCTGAGGCTCTTTCGCAAATGATATTGGTTATTGAAAAGCCCGAACAACACAGCATTGATGTGAATAAGTCATTTAACATTGAGAATGAGATAAATAATTATCGAAATCAGTTGAAGAATCAGAACATCCTTGATGTGAATAATAAAGAGTATGATTACCAGATGGGAGTTTACTATATGGATATCATTGGCGAGTGCGAAAAACTGGGCGACTATGTTGTGAATGTGGTTGAGGCTAGTAGCGATATGAAAGAAAAGAAAGCTTCCTAAATAGAGTATTTCCCCTATGCAAAATAACTAGCATAGGGGAAATCATTTTTTACTCGTCTAAAGGCTCAAAATCTTCTTTTCCTACCCCACAAAGCGGACAAACCCAATCTTCAGGTATGTCTTCGAATGGAGTACCCGGTTCAATTCCACTGTCCGGATCGCCTAGTTCCGAATCATAAACGTAGTCACAAGCTGTACAAAGGTATTTCATAATTTTATCGTTTGGTTTATCAGTTAAACAGATAATAGCTGGTTTTGTTTAATGGTAATCGGCCTCTTTCTGATTTTATAAAAAGCATTAATCTGCACGAATTACCGATTTTATGTTGTATTTTTGTGCTTTTAATTATGTGATCTAGTATGACTACAACAAATGAAACTTATTATCATTCAGGCCTAAGCGAGGATGAAGTTCAAATAAACAGAGCAAAGTATGGTGATAATTTGCTAACACCTCCCAAAAGACCCTCTTTGTGGAAGCTTTATCTTGAGAAGTTCCAAGATCCGGTTGTGAAAGTACTTCTTGTTGCAGCTATCTTCTCTTTAATCATCTCTTTTATTGAACAGGAATTTGCAGAAACGATTGGTATCATCTTTGCGATATTGCTTGCTACCGGTATCGGATTCTTTTTTGAGTATGATGCAAATAAAAAGTTCGATTTGCTTAATGCTGTTAACGAAGAAACGCTTGTTAAAGTAATCCGTGCAGGAAAAGTACGCGAGATTCCCCGCAAAGATGTTGTGGTTGGCGATATCATTATTCTTGAGACAGGTGAAGAGATTCCGGCAGACGGAGAGCTGATCGAGGCATTATCCTTGCAAGTTAATGAGTCAAACCTAACAGGAGAGCCTGTTGTAGAAAAAACAACGAATGAAGCCGAGTTTGATCTTGAAGCAACCTATTCATCGAACTTGGTTATGAGAGGAACAACAGTTGTTGATGGTCACGGCATGATGAAAGTGATTAAAGTGGGTGATGCAACTGAAATAGGTAAGGTTGCACGTCAGAGTACAGAACAAAGCACTGAACCCACTCCTTTGAATATACAGTTAACCAAGTTGGCTAATCTGATAGGTAAAGTTGGTTTTACTATTGCTATTGCTACTTTCCTGATTTTTGTAACCAAAGATTTATATCATTACATAGGCGCAAACGAAATTAACGGATGGCACTCTTATGTTGATATCGCCCAGATCGTACTCAAGTACTTTATGATGGCGGTTACCTTAATCGTTGTAGCGGTACCCGAAGGCTTACCGATGAGTGTCACTTTGAGCCTTGCATTAAATATGCGACGTATGTTGGCTACGAATAATTTAGTTCGTAAAATGCATGCTTGCGAAACAATGGGAGCTATTACAGTTATCTGTACTGATAAGACGGGGACGCTTACCCAGAATCTGATGCAAGTTCACGAACCCCAATTTTATGCTTTAAAAGAAGCCAAAGTATTGGGAGACGATTTTACTAGCAAACTTGTATCAGAAGGTATTAGTGTAAACTCAACGGCTTTTTTGGAGGATTCTGAAGAACAAGGAAAGCTAAAAGGAGTAGGTAATCCTACTGAAGTAGCCTTACTTCTGTGGTTAAATAGCTTAGGAAGAGACTATCTTGCTATAAGAGAAAAATCCAAAGTGATTGATCAGCTAACTTTCTCAACAGAAAGAAAATACATGGCCACTTTGGTGCACTCCGGTCAGACCGGCAAAAAAGTGCTTTATATAAAAGGTGCTCCGGAAATTGTGTTGAGTAAATGCAAGGAAGTTGTGTTGTCGGATGGACAAGTCAGTGCTCAGGACTATAAAAAGACCATTGATGAGCAACTTATGACTTATCAAAACATGGCAATGCGTACGCTGGGCTTTGCCTATAAAATAGTTGACGACAATGAGGATGCTGATTGTGTTGCCTTAGTTTCAGCCAATGATTTAAATTTTCTTGGAGTTGTAGCTATCTCTGACCCTATTCGTGAGGATGTGCCTGCTGCGGTTGCTAAATGTCAGTCGGCCGGTATCGGGATTAAAATTGTAACAGGCGATACTCCCGGAACAGCTACAGAGATTGCTCGTCAAATTGGCTTGTGGACCGCTGCAGATACAGAACGGAATAGAATTACGGGAGTTGCTTTCGCTGAATTGACTGATGAGGAAGCGCTGGAAAGAGTAAGAGATTTGAAGATCATGTCTCGTGCACGTCCTACTGATAAGCAAAGACTTGTGCAATTGCTCCAGCAGAAGGGCGAAGTGGTGGCCGTGACAGGTGACGGAACAAATGACGCACCGGCGTTGAATCACGCACAAGTGGGACTTTCTATGGGTACAGGAACCTCTGTTGCCAAAGAAGCGAGCGATATCACATTGCTTGATGATTCTTTTAATAGTATTGGCACCGCTGTGATGTGGGGACGTTCGCTCTATAAAAATATCCAGCGTTTTATTGTGTTTCAGTTAACCATCAATTTTGTGGCCCTCCTGATTGTTTTGATCGGTGCCTTTATGGGAACTGAACTGCCACTTACTGTGACGCAAATGCTATGGGTCAATTTAATAATGGATACTTTTGCAGCCCTTGCGCTGGCTTCTATACCGCCCAGTGAAAAAGTGATGAATGATAAACCACGCAAAAGTGATGACTTTATCATCACTAAACCAATGCGATATAACATCATTGGAGTAGGAACTATCTTCTTGGCTGTTTTAATGGGGTTAATCTTCTATTTTACAGATGCTGCAGGTGCAATGTCTGTTCACGACCTAACCATCTTCTTTACGTTTTTTGTTATGTTGCAGTTTTGGAACCTGTTTAATGCTCGTGTGTTTGGAACAACTGATTCTGCATTCAAGGGATTGAGCAAATCGTATGGAATGGAATTGGTTGTACTTGCTATATTAGGAGGACAGTTCTGTATTGTTCAGTTTGGTGGTGATATATTCCGCACAGAACCGTTGAACTTCCAAACATGGGTTGTTATTATAGCAACCTCTTCTTTAGTACTTTGGATTGGTGAAATAATCCGACTGGTTAGACGTTTGATATATAAATAAAAACAGATGAAAAGAAAAGGCATTAAAAACCTTATAATTGATTTTGGTGGTGTATTGATAGATCTGGATAGAGATCGTTGTATCAGGAACTTCGAACAATTAGGCGTAGCGGACTTTGGAGATCTGATTGATCCGTATCGTCAGCAAGGTTTTTTCATGGAGTTGGAGAAAGGTTTGATTACTGCTTCAGAATTCAGAAATATAATCCGGGACCGCTCGAATAAGCTTTTTACCGATAAGCAAATCGATGCTGCCTGGAACAGCTTTTTGGTTGGCATTCCTACTTATAAACTCGATTTGTTACTGAAACTTCGTGAACACTATGTGGTTTACTTGTTAAGTAACACCAATATAATTCATTGGAAATGGTCATGTGCCAATACCTTCCCGCATAAGGGATTTCGTGTGGAAGACTATTTTGAGAAGATGTTTCTTTCGTTTGAATTACATCAAGCAAAACCTGAAAAGGATATGTTCGAGACTCTACTTGCTGAGACAGGTATAGTTCCTGAAGAAACTTTCTTTATTGATGATGCCCCCGCAAACTGTCAGACAGCCCAATCTCTAGGAATATCTACTTATACTCCTGAGGCAGGCGAGGATTGGGGACACTTGTTTAAATAAGACTAAAATAACATGCAGATTATCGATAATATTCCAGATCTTCCTTTGGAACCATGTGTTGCTACCATCGGTTTTTTTGATGGCGTGCATCTGGGACACCGCTTTCTTATAGAGCAGGTGAAAGAACTTGCAAAGGATCAGGGGTTACGTTCTGCATTAATCACTTTTCCAGTCCATCCACGCCAAGTGATGAAGTCTGATTACCGTCCGGAGTTGCTTACTACCCCTGAAGAGAAGATAGAACTGCTGAAAGCTCAAGGTGTTGATTATTGTATTATGCTTGACTTCACGGTTGAATTATCTCAATTATCAGCTCTCTCTTTCATGAAAGACATACTTCAACAAAGGTACAATGTAAGTACCTTGATTATAGGATATGATCACCGTTTTGGGCATAATAGAAGTGAAGGCTTTGAGGACTACGTACGCTATGGCCAACAGATAGGAATGAATGTGTATAGAGCCCAAGCCTGTATGATTGATGATTTGAATATCAGCTCATCTTTGGTCAGAACACATCTGCTAGAAGGCAAAATTGATTTGTCAACTCGTTATCTCGGGTATAATTATTCTATTGAAGGTGTTGTTGTGGGCGGGTATCGCGTTGGGCGAACTATTGGATTTCCCACGGCAAACCTTGATTTACGTGAATCCAATAAGTTGATTCCCTCAGATGGTGTTTACGCAGTACGTGTGGAGGTTAAGGGGTGTTTATATGCTGGTATGCTTAATATCGGTTACCGGCCAACTCTCGATAACGGGTCGAAAAAAAGTATTGAGGTTCACATCCTTCGTTTTGACGAAGATATTTATGATGAAAAGATACGCCTTTATTTCGTAAGCCGTATTCGTTCTGAGATGAAGTTCTCCGGACTTGATGAACTGATAGCACAATTGAAACGTGATGCTGCATTCGTTGATTCGGTTCTGCCCCGTTGATTCCCTTTCTATTTATTGCTGTTTCACATTACTTTCCATTCTTCCTTTTTAAGGCTTATTTTCGTATAAAAGACCTTTTGTTATTGAAATACATATTTTTTTTATTGTTTTTCAATAAAATATTTGCGTATGTGATAAATACTGTTTTTCTTTGCATATCGAAAAACAATATATTATTATTGAATAACAAATTTACGTCTTATGAAAAGTTCATTACTAAGCATTACTATGTTGATTGTATCCATCTCGGTTATGGTCATGTTTATTTGTGGTACAGCCGCTTGTGCATAATCAATTTAAAATAAAAGTTTATCTTTGCATCCTGAATAACGAAAAATGAAAGAAGCTATCAAATTAGTATTGGTGTATTTCGCCTGCCAGATTGTTGGGGCTATATTGGCTATGATACCTTGCGCCATTGTTGCCCTTGTGTGGTACAAGGACTTTTCCTTGGTACAAGACATGATGTTAGCCCCATCTATGCTAGTCGGGTTTGCCTTAATGACATTTTATCTCTTTCGGAAAAAGTACATTCCCTTTGACCTGCAATCGTGGAGTGCTATCTCTGCTTCTTATCTGTCTTCGGTTATTCTGCTTACATTTTCCGTCATGTTTTTGATTGATTGGCTGATGTCACATCTTACCTTTCTTCCCAATTGGTTAGATGCTTCGTTTGACGTGTTATCTTCCAATTGGCTTGGGATTCTTTCCGTAAGCGTGCTTGGTCCCATTTTGGAAGAGCTTCTTTTTCGGGGTGCTATCACAAAAATCCTATTGAAGAAATACAAACCGGCAAAAGCGATTATTCTTTCCGGATTGATTTTCGGGATTTTTCACTTAAACCCTGTTCAGGTTGTAGGCGCTGCTCTGGTCGGTTTTGTTTTTGCTTGGATGTACTATAAAACCAAAAGCCTCCTGCCGGGAATTGTTATGCATATAGTGAATAATAGTACTTCTGTTTATCTTGCAACCAAATACCCTGATGTTGACTATCTCAATGAACTCTCGGGAGATAATTATACCTTATATTTGGGCATAGCAATGGCTTTGATGATTTTGCTTGTTCTTTATATGGAGAAATTAATGGCACACAAGAAACGGGAAAACGCAAACATTATAAATTAATAATATAACCTAATGAAAAGACGATTGAATTTACTTTGTTTATTAGTTATGCTGGTTCTGAGCTACTCTGTGTTTTCGACTTTGTATGATTTTGGCCGTGGAGTGAGCGCCGGGCTTAAGATGGCTAAAAACATTAAAGCAGATAAGGCTGCAAAGAATGACAATCCTGCTTTGCATTTAAAATTGGCTGCTTTTACTCCGGATAATTTTACATGTTTTACTGATTCCGTATATAATGAAAAAACATCCTCTTATGTACCGGCCATGTATAGTCAGTTAATAGTCAGCGTAAAGACCAACCCAAGTATGTGCACCATGCTGATTTCAGGAATTTTATCTTTGCTTGAATTTATATCAATCGCTCTCTCTGTAGTCTTCTTTATACGCATTATTATTTCTATTAATAAATCGGATATTTTTAATTGGAAAAACGTATCCCGGTTGAGGTGGCTTGGAGCTGCATTGACATTTAGTTTCACGTGCTCGCTTGTTGCTTTGATTATTAGTAATTATGAATTGGCGGATGCCTTTGCGTTAAAAGGTTATTCGATGCATTTGTCTGAACTGTTGTCAATTACAACCTTGGTTCTTGGTATTATATCATTTATCATTGCGGAAGTATTTGCAATTGGTTTACGTTTGCAGGAAGAACAAGAACTTACTATTTAAAAAGGAAGGAAAGAATATGTCTATTATAGTAAATCTGGATATAATGATGGCCCGCAGGAAGATTTCTTTGGGAGAGTTGGCTGAGAAAGTTGATATAACTCCTGCCAATCTTTCCATTCTTAAAACCGGTAAAGCCAGAGCCATTCGTTTTTCTACTTTAGAGGCAATATGTAAAATACTTGATTGTCAACCGGGAGATATATTAGAATTCCGCGATGATGGCAAAGAATAGCTTCTTATCTGCACATGAATATAAAAAAGAAAGGAAGCTTAAAGCTTCCTTTCTTTGGCTTTGTAGGCCAAGGCATACATTCTTATTTGTTTGACCATCGACAGCAGACCGTTACTTCGTGTTGGCGACAGATGCTCTTTCAAACCTATCTTTTCAATAAAATAAAGATCAGAACTTAATATCTCATCAGGAGTATGTCCTGAAACAACTTTGATGAGCAGTGCTATGATTCCTTTTACGATGAGGGCATCGCTTTCTGCTTTGAAAATAAGCTTTCCATCTACTTCATCAGCTTGCAACCATACCCTGCTTTGGCAGCCTTCAATCAAATTCTGTTCCGTTTTATATTTTTCTTCGAGCGGTTCTTGTTCATTTCCTAAATCAATAAGTAGTTGATAGCGATCCATCCAATCGCTAAAGTCATTGAACTCAGCAACAACTTCGTCTTGTAATTCGTTGATAGACATTCTTTTTTTATTTTTCGTTATATATTACTTCCAATACAGTTTGCCCCACAGCCTTAAGAGTTGATCTGTCAATAATATCCATGTTGTCATTGACTGTATGCCAGAAAGAGCCAAAGCCTGATAACTCGCTTCCTTCGTCGGTCGGAATGATATCAATGCTGGGTATTCCGGCCAATCTATTTATAAATAAGTGGTCATCTGTAACCGGACCTCCTTCTTTATCAATAAAGAAACGTCCGTATCCCATCTCGTTAGCCTTCTTCCATACCTTATCATTTACATCTTTGGCATACTTTTCAGAATACCCTTCTTTATAGAAAGTGGCATTCTTGCCTCCTACCATATCGAGTAGAATGCCAAATCTAGCATTGTAACCCTGCACGTGCGGGTTCCTCGCCCAATACTGTGTGCCAAGACACCAATACTCTTCTTTGTGTTCGCCATTGTAAAATTGAGGAGCACCGTAATCTTCAGCGTCAAAGAAGATAATATCCACACCTAACTCCGGTTGTTGTTGTCCTAGCAGGCGTGCAATTTCCAGCAATACACCTACACCGCTTGCGCCATCGTTTGCTCCTAAAATAGGAGTATGGTGGTTTTGTTCATTGGGGTCATTATCCGCCCAGGGACGAGTATCCCAATGGGCAAATAGCAATACGCGTTTTTTATTTTCAGGCTTATACGAACCAATAATGTTTCGGGCTTTTAGTATCACTCCGTCGTAACGAAGCAGATCGGCATATTGATTGGTAACCTTAGCACCAAACTTCTCCAGTTTCGCTGCCAGATAATTACCGCAAGCAACATGTTGGGGAGTATTTAGCACTCGCGGTCCGAATGCAACTTGCGCATTGACATATTGATATGCGCTGTCCGCATCAAAGTCAGGCGCCTTAACAGTTTGTATATTCTCAGCAACAGTCGTGCTTTTTTTTGAATTAGCTCCACACGAGGTTGCTATAATCAATGATAAAGCACAAGCTAAATACATAAGTTTGATTTTCATTTAAAGAGTTATTTTAGATTTTCAAAAATACAAATATATTATTTTAGTTCACTATCCGATAGTCAGAATTTGAGTTCAACAACCTTGGATGTTACCGTTAATTCAACCTGTGCGCCGTTCACAATAGCCATGTTTTGAGCCACATGTCCCACTGGAAAATCAAAACAAACAGGGTATTTATACTCCTTAACAATATCTGCTATAGCCTCGTATAGAGGTTTACCAAGAGATAAATCTTCGTCATATTCTGTGAACTGCCCTATGATTAATCCCGACAAACGTTCCAGTATACCACCTAATTTCAAATTATACATCATTCGTTCAATGGCATGCGGCCTTTCGCCAACATCTTCTATGTATAGAATGGTGTTTTCCGGAATAATATCATACTTTGTTCCCCTTAATCCATAAAAAACGGCTAAATTTCCGCCTTTTATGATACCTTTTGCCTCTCCTGTTTTGTTTAATTTGTGAGGAGCACAGTTGTAAGTCGGTAGCTGGCCTAAAAGAGTGTTTCTTAAACTCAGTGTGCCGGCGTTATCTTCAGGTTCAACACTGAGGTGACGGGCCATCGGAGCATGTATGGAGGCAAAACCATGATATTGGAAAAGATTGTGAAGAGCTGTAATATCACTGAAGCCAATCAACCATTTGGGCGATTTGCAAAACTGTTCAAACCGAAGTTGCTCTATGATGTGAACAGCCCCATAGCCCCCCCGACTGCAAAAGATTGCTTTTACATCTGGTGCGTCCATTGCATGTTGAAAATCATCAAGCCTTTGGTTTATGCTTCCGGCATATTTACCCGATGCTGCCGCGGCATGTTTGCCCAATATTGATTGGAGTCCCCAAGAAGCTAAACGCTCTTGTGCACCTTTTAAAAGATTCTTGTCTATTTTGCCTGAAGGAGACACGATTGCCACCTTATCTCCCTCTTGCAAATAAGATGGAAATATGAAGTTGTCCATATTTATTGCTTTGATGATTGAATGCTACAAAAGTACATAAAAAAATATGATTATCTTATTAGTTAGAGTTATGTGTAGTGAAACAATTATAATATGTCAAAAGGATAGTAATTATTCCTACTTTTTTGTTGTTTAATGGTGTGTGGTTCACTCTTTTTTCTCATATTTGCTAAAAATCGAACTTTATGAAACCGATTACTACTTTTAATCAGCTTACGGAACATCTCACAACCCTTTGCAAGCGAAAACGTGTTGTGGCAGTTTGCCCTAACGATGCTCATTCCGAGTATGCCATAAAACGTGCTGTTGAGGAAGGCTTTGCCAGTTTTCTTTTAGTGGGAGACGCCCGTTTGCTGCATTCATATACCGAATTAAGTATCTACTCTGATAACATAGAGATTATTGATATTCCCGATTCCGACGAGGCAGCACGCGAAGCAGTCCGCTTAGTCAGATCGGGTAAGGCCGATATACTCATGAAAGGGCTTATCAATACGGATAATCTGCTCCGTGCCATACTAGATAAAGAACATGGCTTGTTGCCGGCAGGCAAAGTGTTAACCCATTTGGCTGTTATGCAAATCCCTACTTACCATAAATTGTTGTTTTTCTCGGATGCGGCTGTCATCCCCAGACCAACGTTGCAGCAACGCATTGAAATGATATGGTATGCTATTCGTACTTGTCATCATTTTGGGATTGAACAACCCCGCATCTCTTTAATACATTGTACGGAGAAGGTTAGCTCTAAATTTCCTCATTCGCTTGATTATGTGAATATCGTTGAACTGGCTGAAGCCGGAGAGTTTGGCAATGTGATCATAGATGGTCCGCTGGATGTGCTTACCTCCTGCGAACGTGAAAGCGGAAACATAAAAGGCATTGCCTCACCCATTAACGGAGATGCTGATGTGCTTATTTTCCCTAATATAGAATCTGGGAATACCTTCTATAAATCGGTTAGCTTGTTTGCCCAGGCAGAGATGGCAGGTGTTTTGCAGGGCCCCATTTGTCCGGTTGTGCTAACTTCAAGAAGCGACTCCGGTTTATCAAAATATTATAGTTTGGCCATGGCCTGTTTATCCTCTAATGATATTTAATTATGAAAATTCTGGTCGTCAATCCCGGCTCAACTTCCACGAAAGTTGCTGTTTATCTAAATAAAACCGCTTTGTTTGTAACGAACTTACGCCATTCAGTCGAAGAACTATCGGCATTTCCTACTATAATGGATCAGTTTGATTTTCGCAAACAGCTCGTTCTGAATGAATTGAACCGCAATGGAATTGCACTGCAATTTGATGTTGTGATAGGTCGCGGCGGACTTGTAAAGCCAATTCCCGGTGGCGTCTATGAAGTTAACGAAGCCATGAAGAGAGATACACTAAACGCTATGCGAACCCATGCCTGTAATTTGGGAGGTTTAATTGCTCGTGATCTGGCCTCCTCTATTCCCGGTTGCCATGCATTGATTGCCGATCCCGGAGTTGTTGACGAGCTTGATGATGTGGCCAGAGTTACAGGTTCCCCTCTCTTACCGCGTATTTCAATCTTTCATGCCCTCAACCATAAGGCCGTTGGTCGGCGATATGCCGCCAATTGCGATGCAAATTACGAAGATTTGAATCTGATTATTTGTCATTTAGGCGGAGGAATCTCCGTGGCTGCACATAGAAAAGGAAGAGCGGTTGATGTGAATAACGCATTAGATGGCGAAGGTCCCTTCTCGCCTGAGCGTGCGGGTACATTGCCCGCCGGTTCCTTAATTGACCTTTGTTACAGCGGTCGTTTTAGCCGTGAAGAATTGAAAAATAGGATTTCAGGACAAGCCGGTTTAGCTGCTCACCTGGGAACTACAGATGTTCCTGAAGTGATTTCCATGATTGAAGCGGGCGATAAACATGCCGAACTGGTGTTGAATGCCATGGTTTATAACGTTATTAAATCCATTGGTGCTCAAGGCGCAGTGCTGAAAGGTCAAGTTGATGCGATCATCCTGACAGGCGGTATTGCGCATTCCGATTATGTAGTGTCAAGAATCAAGGAGTCCGTATCTTATATAGCTCCCGTTGTCGTTTATCCCGGTGAAGATGAAATGGAAGCTTTAGCCATGAGCGCCTATGAAGCACTAAACGGAATACTGCCTATTAATGATTACAAATAAGCTCCTGCAACGCTTTATCATTTATTTTTGAAAAGAACCGAATGTTACTTTTTTCAGCTCCAGATTACTTCTTTAATGTTAAATAGTAAATTTTTGGAGCATAAAATTCATTGGAAAGAAATTTTCTTTTATCTTTGCGCTTGTGTTAAGTTAATAAATTGATTAAGGTCGATTTTTGACTGTTTCGAATCGGAAAGTATGGGGGTACTTTCCGATTCTCTTTTTTGGTACCAGTCTGATTTATGGATATAAAAAAGCCCGATCGCATATTTGCAACCGGGCCATATTATTTAGTCAAAAAGACTGCTTACTTTTTCTCGGGACGAGGGAATAAAACCTTTCTGGAAAGTTTGAATTTACCAGTTTTTTGATCCACATCGATCAATTTAACTTCAATCTCGTCGCCCTCTTTGATACCAGTTTCCTCCACTGTTTCAAGACGTTTCCAGTCCATCTCAGAGATGTGCAACAAACCGTCTTTTCCGGGTAAGAATTCAATGAAAGCACCATAAGGCATGATAGAACGTACTTTTCCTTTGTAAACCTCGCCTACTTCAGGAACGGCTACAATACCTTTGATGATACGCATAGCGCTATCGATAGATTGCTTGTTGGTTCCGGCAATTTCAATTCTGCCCACGCCATCAACTTCTTCAATAGTAATGGTAGCACCTGTTTCCTCTTGCATTCCCTGAATGATTTTTCCACCAGGGCCAATGATTGCACCAATAAATTCTTTAGGAATAGTCAGTGTTTCAATACGAGGAGCATGATCCTTCAAGTCGGCACGAGGCTCTTGAATAGTCTCGGTAATTTTACCCAGAATATGCATACGTCCTTCTTTTGCTTGATTCAAAGCACGTTCCAGAATTTCGAATGATAAACCGTCAACCTTGATATCCATCTGAGTAGCAGTAATACCATCTTTCGTTCCGGTTACCTTGAAGTCCATATCACCCAAGTGATCTTCGTCACCTAAGATATCAGAAAGTACGGCATATTTTTCTTCGCCGGCATTTTTGATCAATCCCATAGCGATACCCGAAACCGGTTTTTTGATTTTCACACCGGCATCCATCAATGCAAGTGTTCCGGCACAAACAGTTGCCATTGATGACGAACCGTTTGATTCAAGAATATCAGAAACCACACGCACTACATAAGGATAGTTTGCAGGAATCATTTTCTTCAAAGCTCTGTGAGCCAAGTTTCCGTGACCAATCTCACGGCGACCTACGCCACGTTGAGCCTTCGCTTCACCGGTTGAGAAAGGAGGGAAGTTGTAGTGAAGAAGGAAACGTTCTTTTCCGTGCACCAATACATCATCAATCATCTTCTCATCGAGTTTGGTTCCCAATGTAACAGAAGTCAAAGACTGCGTTTCACCACGAGTGAAGACTGCTGATCCGTGAGGTCCGGGCAAATAACTAATTTCGCTCCAGATAGGACGAATCTCAGTTGTTTGACGACCATCCAGACGCTTGCCTTCGTCAAGAATGCAACGACGCATAGCCTCTTTTTCAACATCGTGATAATATTTATTAATTAAACCAACCTTTGCAGCCAGTTCTTCTTCGCTGAAAGTTGCTTTGAATTCCTCGCGAATAGCATCGAAAGCATCCTGACGTTCGTGCTTGTTCTTATTGCCCGATGCTGCAACAGCATAAGCTTTTTCGTAGCAAGCATTGTGAACAGCCTGGCGAAGCTCCTCATCATTAACCTCGTGGCAATATTCACGTTTCACAGTTTTGCCAACCGCTTCGGTCAATTCCATTTGAACTTTGCAATGAACCTTGATTGCTTCGTGAGCCACTTTCATTGCTTCGAGCAGTTCAGCTTCAGAAACTTCGTTCATTTCACCTTCAACCATCATGATGTTCTCATACGTTGCTGCAACCATGATATCCATGTCTGCTTGCTCCAGTTGGTCAAAAGTAGGGTTGATTATATATTTTCCGTCGATACGTGCAACACGCACTTCGGAGATAGGTCCGTTAAAAGGAATGTCCGATACGGCTAGGGCTGCAGAAGCAGCAAGTCCGGCTAATGCATCGGGCATGTCTACACCATCTGCAGAGAACAGAATAATGTTAACATAAACTTCAGCATGATAGTTGTCAGGAAACAAAGGACGTAGAGCGCGGTCTACTAGTCGGCAAGTAAGGATTTCATAATCAGAAGCTCTCCCTTCTCTCTTGGTGAAACCGCCAGGGAATCGACCGTAAGCGGCGAATTTTTCTTTGTACTCTACCTGAAGAGGCATGAAATCTGTTCCGGGAACTGCATCTTTAGCGGCACAAACAGTAGCGAGTAACATGGTGTTTCCCATGCGTAGCATGACAGAACCATCTGCCTGTTTTGCCAATTTTCCCGTTTCGAGTGTGATGGTTCTTCCATCACCCAGCTCGATCGTCTTAACAATTGGGTTAATCATAAAAATTGTTTTATCTATATCTTCTTTCAAAATTCGTGCAAAGATATACAATTATCGTGCTAATATCGTGTAAATGAGATAAAAAGTTATTCCATCACTGTTTTTTTTCGTTCAAAAAGCGAAGATGAGCGCAAAATGCTTTGACTAATCTTTAAAAGAACTATATTTGCAGGCAAAAACATAATCATTATTATGAAGAAAATATCACTCATGGCACTAACTGTGCTAGTACTTAGTTCGTGTAACTCTGACCCGAAATTTAATATCAAAGGAGAAGTTTCCGGTGCCGATGGCAAAATGCTTTATTTTGAATCATCCGGTCTGGAGGGTGTTGTGGCGATTGATTCAGTAGAACTGGGTAAAAACGGTTCATTTAGTTTTAAACAGTTGAGACCGGAGTCTCCGGAGTTTTACAGACTAAGAATTGAGGATAAAGTCGTTAATCTTTCGGTCGATTCTACTGAAACCATAGAAGTGAAAGCCCCATATGCAAAGTTCTCGACCGATTATGACGTTGCGGGCAGTGAAAACTGCGTGAAAATTAAAGAGCTTACTTTAAAACAGATTAAACTTCAATCGGATGTAGATGCTCTGTTTAAATCATTACAAGACAATGTAATCACTCACGATGTTTTTGAAGACAGTTTATCGGCTGTGATAACCAAATACAAAGATGATGTGAAAGTCAATTATATATTCTCGGCACCCAATAAGGCAGCGGCCTATTTTGCGTTGTTCCAGAAATTGAATAATTACATGATTTTTGATCCGTTGAACAACAAAGATGATGTGAAATGTTTTGGTGCTGTGGCTACCAGTCTGAACAATGATTATCCTCATGCAATCAGATCCAAGAACCTATATAATATTGTTATAAAGGGAATGAAGAATACTCGTACTCCGGTGCAAAAGACGGTAGAAATTCCTCGTGAAAAGGTAACTGAAGCAGGAGTTATTGATATTGCTTTAAGAGACATAAAAGGGAATGTGCGCAAACTTACCGATCTGAAAGGTAAAGTCGTATTACTGGATTTTACGATCTATCAAAGTGCAGTATCTGCCCCACATAATTTTACGTTGCGTGATTTGTATAATAAATATGCAGCTCAGGGGCTCGAAATCTATCAGGTGTCACTGGATGCAGATGAACATTTCTGGAAAACAGCAGTTGACAATTTGCCTTGGGTGTGCGTGAGAGATGCCAATGGAATTTACTCACAAATTGCAGCTATATATAATGTAAAACAAGTGCCTGCCTACTTCCTGGTTAACAAAAATAATGAGCTTAGCAAGCGTGGAGAAGACATTAAAGACCTGGATGCAGCTATTAAAGCCTTATTATAATTTGGCAAATTACGTTTTATTTTGTGTAAACATGTTACAAAGCATCCGTTTTCGCTTGACACGTATTGTTTAAAGCCTTATCTTTGTAGCAGAAAAATAGAGGGAGGGTTCCAGCATGGCTCATGTTGGAATTCTTTTTTGTTTATATGACCATTTGAAAACTAAAAAATATAGGAGAAAAAATCATGGCTTATATGTCTGAAGAAGGCTACAAGAAACTTGTAGAAGAGCTTAGGGTATTGGAAACTGTGAACCGCCCTGAGATATCGCGTCAAATTGCTGAGGCTAGAGATAAAGGAGATTTATCAGAGAACGCCGAGTATGATGCCGCAAAAGAAGCACAAGGCATGCTGGAAATGAAGATAAACAAGCTAAAAGCTATTATCGCCGATGCCAAAATCATTGATGAATCAAAACTGAAAACCGATTCGGTACAGATTTTGAATAAAGTAGAACTTAAGAACCTAAAGAATGGTATGAAGATGACTTATACCATTGTTTCTGAAAGCGAAGCTAACCTGAAAGAAGGCAAAATCTCTGTAAGTACACCTATTGCACAAGGTTTGTTGGGTAAGAAGGTAGGTGATGTTGCAGACATCCAGGTACCTCAGGGCAAAATCAGTTTAGAGATCATGAACATTTCGTTTTAAAGTATTAAAAGGTTGAAATAGTATATATTTCAGCCTTTCTTTCTATTAACCCAATCGTATTTAAAAAAAAGAAAGGAGCCCCTTATGGCAAGTATTTTTAGTAAGATTATTGCTGGCGACATTCCTTGTTACAAAGTAGCTGAGGATGAACACTTTTTTGCTTTTCTTGATATCAATCCTTTGGTGAAAGGACATACGTTGGTTGTTCCCAAAAGAGAGGTCGATTATATTTTCGATCTGCAAGATGAAGAGCTGGCTGCGTTTCATGTGTTTGCAAAGAGCGTAGCTCGTGCCATTGAACAAGCCATTCCTTGTAAGCGGGTAGGAGTTGCCGTCATGGGACTTGAAGTTCCTCATGCGCATATTCATTTAATTCCCATCAATAAAGAGTCTGATATGATTATTTCCAATCCTAAAATGAAATTGTCGGATTCTGAATTTGCTTCGATAGCAGAATCAATCAGAAAGGCCTGGGAAAAATAAAACAGATCTATAAGCTATGTTTTCAAATGAAAAAGGGAGCGAAAGCTCCCTTTTTTTATACATAATCTTCTCCGAGTTTTATTTGCGCATCATTCACGTATTTTCTGATGGCATGCTCCTCATCTTTCTTGCAAATGAGCAGTACATTGTCTGATTCCGCAATGAGATAACCTTCTAATCCTTCAATTACAGCCAACTTATCAGGCGGCAATGCAATGATATTGTCTTTGCTGTCATACAAAAGCGACTGGCATTTCAAAACAACATTCTTGTTGATATCCTTTGGTGAAAGATCGTACAGAGAGCCCCATGTGCCCAAGTCGGACCAACCGAAATCGCCCAAAGCCACATGCACATTGTCGGCTTTCTCCATGATACCAATATCAATAGATACGTTGGGGCAAGTTGGGAAATTCGTATTTATATAAGCTTTCTCTTGCGGTGTGCCATAAATTTCGGCACCGGCACCTAAGTTTGCTGCAACTTCCGGCAAGAAATCTTCTATTGCTTTAATGATGGTGTTGGCACTCCACAAGAAAATACCCGAATTCCAATAAAACTCGCCACTGTCAACAAACACCTTAGCCAGTTCCAGTTCCGGTTTTTCTGTGAATGTTTTCACTTTATAGAAATTATCTGCTTCCTTTTCGGCAACTTGAATGTATCCGTAACCTGTTTCGGGCCTGTTGGGCTTAATACCCAAGGTCAGTAAACGCCCAAATTCAGAAACAAACTCCAAACCCTTATTTATAGCTTCAAGAAATTCACCCTCTTTCAGAATGAGGTGATCGGACGGTGCCACAACTATTTTTGCATTTGCGTTGATGGCCCTAATATGATAGGCGGCCCATGCTATGCAAGGAGCTGTGTTTCTTCTGGTAGGTTCCAGTAAAATCTGCTTCGGGTTCAGGCTTGGTAACTGTTCCTTTACTAAATCAGCATATATATCATTCGTTACAATAAAGATGTTTTCAGCAGGAATCACCTTGCTGAATCTATCGAATGTTTGCTGTAGCAAAGAGCGGCCTGTGCCGAAGAAATCAAGAAATTGTTTGGGTAGTGTTTTGCGGCTGAAAGGCCAGAACCGGCTTCCGATTCCTCCTCCCATTATCACACAATAGTTATCCTTATTCGTCATGATATTGACTGTTTTTAAAGTTTCCGCTAATGTAGGATTTATTTCGTTAAAAGGAATGTTTTGTTAGTTATTTATTGTTTTTCTACGGATTTTTAAGGGAAACTCTTGCAGGTTTAGAAAAAAGCCGTATCTTTGCACCGCAATTAAGCCCAGATGGCGGAATCGGTAGACGCGCTGGTCTCAAACACCAGTGGATTCACTTCCATCCCGGTTCGACCCCGGGTCTGGGTACGCAGAAACTCTGTAAATTATTGATTTACAGAGTTTTTTCTTTTTGCACACCTTAAGTTTGTTCCCAAATTGTTCCCGCTCATCCCGAATTTACATTCATAAACAATCCTATCCATCGTATTCATTCGCAGAGTTTCGCCTAATTTCTCATTTTTAATTCTCTTAACATATCAAGAGCAAGCATTTTCAGAATATTGTTCCCAAGTTAAACATAATTTGTTCCCAAGAGCAAAGAAAAGGATGTCGGTTGAAATGACCCCCTTGCTAATGAGAACACATAATCGATATACCCATATGGGGCGGTTGAAACGACCTCATATAACCTATAGATTAGATTCTATTCCGAATTGGCGGTATTGAGATGATATGGTAATTTGAACTTACCTCATCTGAAAGTTTATCACATATCATTTGAGCTCCTTTACATTCATCTATCTTCAAATACTGCGAGAAATACAGTGTTGCTTATGTATCTGCAAGTTACGCAAATAGTTCTCGCAAACTTCTCGCTTTTTTAGCTATTTGCGAGAAGTTATGATATACTTTTAAGTTTTTACCTTACACATACCAATAATTAGAAAATATACTCTTTCCCAAGTATTAATGTAGATTCCATGCTCTTTATATAATATTTTTCAAAAAAGCAAAGAATTTTGGTTTGAAAATGCGTATTAAGAAGCTTTTAAGCCGTGTTTAGCGAATAATTTTGTATTTTTGCCGAACTTCCCATAATGTGGACTTATTGGAACTTAAGTTTATACGAATATGACACCAGAAGAAAAAGCAAGAGTCAAAATCGACAAGATGTTCGATGAAGCTGGTTGGAAAGTAGTCAACAGAGAAGACTACTCACCAACTATAACTGCTGCGGCTATACGTGAAGGACTTCTAAAGGGAAACTTAGAAGCCGATTATTTTCTGTTTATAAACGGGAAAGCGGTTGGTGTGCTTGAAGCTAAAAGAGAAGAGGTGAATGTAGATTCGTCTTCAGTGCATGACCAAGTAGAACATTATATCAAAAGTGTTCCCAACTGTTATCAGACCTATTCCAACCCCCTACCTTTGGCTTATTTGTCTAATGGTAATGACGTATTCTTTAGAGACTATAGAGAAGAATTTTCTAGATATGACACTTTCGGACGAATACACACACCCAAGGAGGTCGCAAATCTATTAGGAATTATCGATCCTTACGCAGGGCTTCCCACGCTTCGCAAAAATGGATTACGCGAATGTCAATACGAAGCCATCACTGAATTGGAGAAATCTTTCCGTCTTGGACAGAACCGAGCATTGATGGTGTTGGCTACAGGTGCTGGCAAAACATATACTGCATGTTTGGCAGCTTATAGGCTGTTAGCTTATACTTCAATGCGGAAAGTGCTGTTTCTTGTGGATAGGAACAATCTTGGCAAGCAGGCTGAGGGTGAGTTTGGTACATTTAGACTTACTGAGAATGGCGACTCCTTTAACAATATATATAAGGTAGATAGATTGCGTTCGGCAAAAGTTCCATCAGATAGTAATGTGGTCATATCAACCATACAGCGGTTATTCTCATTACTCAGTGGGGAAGATATTACCGATGATGATTCAGATGATGAAGAAGACGCAACCGTGCCTGTAACCCTCCCTGGTAATCCACTACTGCCACATGATTACTTTGACCTCATTGTTATTGATGAATGCCATCGTTCTATTTATGGCAACTGGAAGAAGGTGTTAGAGTACTTTGATACAGCTAAACTGATAGGCCTTACGGCTACGCCTGTTCCTGAAACTATGGCATTTTTCAATAATAACCGAATTGTAAATTATACGCTTGAAAAGTCTATCGTTGATGGTGTCAACGTAGATAGCCGTGTGTTCCGAATCAAAACAGAAGCTACCGAGAATGGAGGAGCAATATTGAAAGGTTCGAAATATCGCAAGATTACTAAATATACGGGGCAGACAGAAAACATTAGCAGCAAGGAAACGAAGGAGTATACCAAAGAAGAATTAAATAGAAGTATCATCAATCCGTCTCAAATCAAGCTGATACTTGAGACTTATAGGGATTCTGTATACACTGAGATGTTCACAGACCCTCAACGAGAACCAAATATGGATTATCTACCCAAAACGCTTATCTTTGCGCTGAATGAAAACCATGCATCCAACATCGTGAAGATAGGGAAGGAAGTTTTTGGTAGAACCGATGATACTTTCATACAGAAGATTACATATTCTGCAGGTGATAGTAATGAGTTGATTCGCCAATTCCGCAACAATAAGGAATTTCGTATAGCTGTTACTTGCACGTTGGTAGCTACAGGAACCGACGTAAAGCCACTAGAAGTTGTAATGTTTATGCGTGATGTAGCCTCTGAACCTCTATATGTTCAGATGAAAGGACGTGGAGTCAGAACGATTGGCGATGAGCAATTAAAGAATGTAACTCCAAACGCATTCAGCAAAGATTGTTTCTTCCTCGTTGATGCAGTGGGAGTAACCGAGCACGAGCATACTATTGCACCACCATCAACAGATGATGAACCTACACACGTTATCACATTCAAAGAGTTATTGGAACACATCGCACATGGTGATGTTTCCGATAATTATTTGCGAGCTTTAGCATCTAAACTTTCAAGAATCCATAATAAAGCGGATGAAGAACAGCGGAATAAGATATTGGAACTTGCTGGATGTCAGATGAATGAAATTGCGACTAATATTTTTACGGCTTTTGAGAATGGCATACTTCCACCTTTTGTTGATATAAATAAACCAAACAATGAGCGGAAAGGATTAGTTTCGATTATCGCAAACAGACCAGAACTGAGAAGGTATCTTCTGATTCTTAATGCTGGTTTTGTAAATATCCTTCAACCAGGAGAAGACAATCTCATATCAAAAGGATTCTCTCAGGAGGAAGCACAGGAAACCACATCGGCTTTCGAGGAGTATTGCAATGAACACAAGGACGATATTGAAGCATTGAGAATGATTTATAATAACAGTGGTGAACCACTAACTTATTCACTGCTGAAAGACCTTGAAAACAAACTCAAAATGGCAAACAACAAGTTGACTTGTACACGATTGTGGAATTCATATTCTATCATCAATCCTGCTATGGTCAAGAGTCGTTCTACCAAAGAAGAGAAAGAGGCTCTAACCAATATCATTCAATTGGTGAGATACGCATTTCACCATATTCAGAAACTAGAAAGTTTGTATCCATCTGCTCAGAGTCTATTCAATCTGTGGTATGGAAAGAACAAACTGGAAATAACGGAAAAGCAAGTTGAGATCATACGTGGAGTGGTCAACTTCATAGCCTCTAATGGTTCTTGCAATATTAACGATATTCGTGAGGACAATAAAACCTATGCAGCTCAGCTTATCAAAGCTTTTGGAGGCAAGGACAATGCAAACGAAGCACTACTCTCGCTTGCTACATTTATTATTTATCGTAAAACAGCATAACAATATATGGCAAAAACAAATAGTGGTGAAACCTCACTCTTAAAAAAGGTTTGGAGCTTAGCAACAACGCTCTCAGGAGCAGGTGTAGGCTTTACTGATTATATTACCCAACTTACCTATCTTCTGTTTTTGAAGATGGACGATGAGAACGTTGAAACCTTTGGTGATGAATCTGCTATCCCCGAAGGCTATCAATGGAAAGAGTTGGTAGCTCTCGATGGCTTGGAACTATTGAAGCAGTACGAGGATACGCTTAAAAACCTCAGCGAACTTGACAATCTGATTGGTACAATCTTCACAAAGGCTCAGAATAAGATAGATAAGCCTGTATATCTGAAGAAAGTCATTACACTCATTGATGAAGAAAATTGGCTAGAAAAAGATACCGATGTAAAAGGCGCTATCTATGAAAGCATCCTTGAAAAGAATGGGCAGGACAAAAAGAGTGGAGCAGGTCAATACTTCACCCCACGTTCTCTTATCCAAGCAATGGTAGATGTTTGTCAGCCACAGATAGGCGAGACGGTATGCGACCCAGCTTGCGGTACAGGTGGTTTCTTACTTGCTGCGTATGACTATATGAAGAATCAGTCGCAAGATAAGGACAAACGCGACTTCCTTAAAAATAAGTCATTACATGGATTTGATAACACTGCCCTTGTGGTAACGTTGGCTTCTATGAATCTTTATCTTCATGGTGTGGGCACAGACCGTAGTCCTATTATTTGTCAGGACTCATTAGAGAAAGCTCCCGACACATTGGTCGATGTGATTCTTGCCAATCCCCCATTTGGTACACGACCAGCAGGATCAGTAGATATCAACCGTTCCGACTTCTATGTAGAAACAAAGAATAATCAGCTCAACTTCCTGCAACACATGATGGTGATGCTAAAGAATGGTGGTCGTGCGGCAGTTGTGTTGCCCGATAATGTATTGTTTGAAGGTGGTGCAGGTGAAACCATCCGTAAGGAGTTGCTTAAGAATTTCAATCTTCATACCATCTTGCGTTTGCCTACTGGCATATTCTATGCTCAAGGTGTCAAAGCTAATGTGTTGTTCTTAAGTAAAGGTACGCCAACCAAGCATATCTGGTTCTACGATTACCGTACAGACGTGAAGCATACATTGGCTACCAATCCGATGCAACGTCACCACTTGGATGATTTTGTATCATGCTATCATGCCGAGAATATGGATGCTCGTACAGAAACCTATGATGCAGAGAAGAATCCTAATGGTCGTTGGCGCAAATTTGATGTTGCTGAGGTATTGGAACGAGATAAGACTAGCCTTGATATTACTTGGATTAAGCAAATCGACGAGAATGCGGATATGACTTTATTGGAAATTATGGATACCATCAAAGAGAAAAGTGAGAATATCAGCAGCGCAGTGCTTGAGCTTCAGAAGTTATTGGCGAATATTGAGGAGGGATAGTATGGATACGAAACCCACATTTGTGAAACGTGGCGATTTTTTTGATAATGAACAATATCGTCAGTGGTTTGTAGAAATCAAACAACGGTTACAAACAGCTCAAATTAAAGCTGCCGTAAAAGTGAACACTACCATGCTTGAATTTTATTGGAGCTTGGGACGTGACATCGTCGACATGAAGGCAGAAGCAACATGGGGAAGTGGCGTAATAAAACAACTTAGTTTAGACTTAAAAGATGCTTATCCTAGCCTTAAAGGATTGTCATACACCAATCTAAAGTATGCATCTCAATGGTACAGATTCTATTCAGAAGACATCTCAATTCGCCAACAGCTTGTTGGCGAAATAGGAATGCCAGAAAAATTCGGTTTTATACCATGGGGACATCATATTCAGATAATGTCAAAAAGCAAAACTGTTAACGAGGCTTCCTTCTATCTCAATCAAGTTATTGAGGGGAATTGGAGTCGTCGCCGTCTTGAAGATGAGCTAGCTACAAATCTTTACGAACGACAAGGAGGAGCGATTACAAATTTCGAAGATCATTTGCCTAAACCTCAAAGTGAATTAGCAAAAGAAATTTTGAAAGATCCCTATAATTTCGATTTCCTTTCACTGACTCAAGGCTATAATGAAAAACAGTTTGAAGAAGCATTGGCACAGAATGTCACTCGGTTTTTGCTTGAATTAGGAAAAGGTTTTGCGTTTGTAGGGCGACAGATGGAACTGCGTATGCCTAGTGGACAGTCGTTTTTTCCTGACATGGTTTTTTATCACACTAAATTAAAATGCTATGTGATAGTAGAACTCAAGGTGGTTGATTTTATTCCAGAGTTTGCCGGTAAACTAAACTTTTATGTTTCGGCAGCAGACCATTTGCTGCGCGACGAGAACGACAATCCAAGCATCGGACTTCTTATCTGTAAATCGAAAGATGAGACGATTGTGAAATGGTCATTCCAAGACATAAACAAACCGATGGGAGTAGCAGCTTATGAGAATGAACTGTTGGAGGTTATGAATAAAACCATAGCAGACAAGTTGCCCACACCCGAAGATATAGAACGGATTATAGAATGAGCTTAATGGTAAAAATCTGAATATGACGAACACTGTTCAGCATTTCTATCAACCATGCCATTTCCTTCCGACAATCATTAACATCATAAATGAATGGATACAAAATTATTACGCCAAAAGATATTAGATCTCGCCATCCATGGTAAACTTGTGCCACAAGACCCAAATGACGAGCCAGCCTCTGTTTTGCTAGAACGCATCAAAGCAGAGAAAGAACGCCTTATCAAAGAAGGCAAAATAAAGAAAAGCAAGAAGTCTTCAAAAACTTCTGATACGCCCCATTATGAGAACGTACCGTTTGAAGTGCCTGAGGGGTGGGTGTGGACAACGCTGGGAGATTGTACAATCAACCGAGATAATGAAAGAATCCCAGTATCTTCTTCGATTAGGAAAAAGCAAACAAGCAAAATTTTTGATTATTATGGCGCAGCTGGAGTAATTGATAAAGTTGATGCTTATTTATTCGATGAACGATTATTACTTATAGGTGAAGACGGAGCTAATTTATTGTCCCGTTCAAAGAACAATGCATTCTTTGCTGATGGTAAATATTGGGTTAACAATCATGCTCATATTTTGGATTCATGTCCCAAACAAATATTGGATTACATCGCACTAGTTGTTAATTCAATGAGGTTGGACGACTATATTACAGGGTCTGCACAACCCAAATTATCACAAGATAATTTACATAAGATATTGATACCACTACCTCCTTTATCTGAGCAACAATGTATAATAAATAGGGTTGAAGAGCTGGAATGCTTTATCAAAAACATTGAAACTAACTCCTATGATTTACAAAACACCATCAAGCAAGCCAAGAGTAGAATTCTTGAACTAGCCATACATGGCAAACTCGTTCCGCAAGACCCGAACGACGAGCCGGCCATAGAATTGCTCAAACGCATCAATCCCAAGGCGGAGATTACATGTGATAACGCGCATTATGAGCAGTTGCCGAAAGAGTGGGAATTAACCCAGATGGGAAACCTTTGTAAACTTACTGATGGCGAGAAACAAAATGGTTGTAAGATGGTCAATCTTGATGTAAAATATTTGCGTGGCGAAAAAGAAGGTAAGATTCTCGATGCAGGTAGAAAAGTTGAAGCAGATACTCTTCTTATTCTTGTTGATGGCGAAAACTCTGGCGAAGTGTTTAGAACGCCAATAGAAGGATACCAAGGAAGTACTTTTAAGGTTTTGGCAATCAATCCAAATATGAATGAGGAATATATCCTCCATGCTATTCGTATGAAACAAAAGGTTTTACGTGAATCTAAGGTCGGTTCTGCAATACCGCATCTTAATAAAAAACTATTCAAAGAAATGTTTGTGCCAATACCCTCATACAAAGAACAATTGCGTATTGTTGAAAGTATTGATAAGGTGATGACTTTAATTGATAGAGTCGCAGGGGAATTATAATCCCTCTGCTATTCTATCCAGTACACTAAAAATATTCACAACACGTTCAACTATTTTATTTTGTTCTTCCTTCGGAGGTAACATTATCTCAAGCTTTGAATACTCAGAAATCCAATATCTCTTGTGAGTATCGCCAGTTAATCGAGTAATCTTCATATAATAGCTGATATACATTAGATTAACGTTCATACTTCTAGCATGAAGAATTTTCATTGCTGATGATTTGACTTTAAAAGGGAAATCTACATATTTAGAATCTGTTGTAAAATCATCAAATATAATAACAGGTAATTTGTCGCAAGTTCCAAAGGATTCTTGGGTATAGCCTATCACAAAAGACTTGCCAGCAGTAAGCACTGGTGTTGAATAGCTATCATTATAATCAGTTGAGCTTACTATATAAGCTTGTGGCTGTTCGTATTCTATTATATCTTCTAGCTTGCATGCAGCCCATCCTTTCGGCAACTGCTCATAATGCGCGTTATCACAAGTAATCTCCGCCTTGGGATTGATGCGTCTGAGCAATTCCATGGCTGGTTCATCGTTCGGGTCTTGCGGTACGAGTTTACCATGTATGGCAAGG
>Ga0208694_1000317_pt1 | contig 74149 bp, 55 predicted proteins | sample AD_UKC078_MetaG_FD_184442 | JGI IMG/M metagenome (GOLD analysis project Ga0208694, IMG submission 184442) | Active sludge microbial communities of municipal wastewater-treating anaerobic digesters from USA - AD_UKC078_MetaG (SPAdes) (version 2) | ecosystem: Engineered > Bioreactor > Anaerobic >...
TTATACCAACTTTAGCCTACCTTATAATTCGAAAAAGCAAAAACATTATACAGAACCAACAAGATATACAAATTTATTATGCATTAACTGAAGCGAATTATATATCAACTATAACAGGAATTTCTGACATCAAGAACCATAATAAAGAAGCTTTTTTTTCTAAATATAACAGTAGCTTATTTGAGGCATACCAAACAAAAAAATTTTCGCTTGCTTGTATATACGCAAAACTAAGCGCTACCATTAATATTATTGCAATAGCTTTTTTAATAACAACAATTAGCACAAGTATATATTTAATAAAACGGAACAATCTTTCTATTGGAGAATTAATTGCCCTACTAAGCGTCTCAGGACTTATTATATCAGCGACCTCACTATTATTCATTCCATTAGCAGAGGCTAGAATTTCATTTGAACGAATGTATAATCTAATCAATATAAGGAGAAACAAGAGTGAGATTGATAATGGTATTAATTTCATCAACACGATAAAAGCAGAAAATATATCTTATAAATATCCTGGTCAAGCTAAAAGCCTATATGATAAATCAGGATTGACATTAGATAAAGGAACTATAACAGCATTAACTGGAGATTGCGGTTCTGGAAAAACAACTTTAATTGATATATTATTGGGAAATTATACTGTAGACAAAGGAACCATCAGCTACAATAATATTGATATAAAAGAAATAAATAATATATATATTAGAGATAAAATAAGAGTTGTGCCACAAAACATACACATATTCAATGGAAGCATTTTATTTAATATAGCAATGGAAGCTAACCTCAATACAGAAAAATTAGATTTAGTATTCAAAAAGCTCAATATACATTCATTCTTTAATAGTTTTCCGCAGCATATTAATACAATAGTTGGGGAAGAAGGGATTAGTCTATCTGGAGGTCAAAAGCAAATTATTGGATTATTAAGAGCATTGTATGATGAACCACAGGTTCTAATATTAGACGAACCAACTGCCTCATTGGATGAGAAACATACACGAATAATACATGAGTTACTAGAAAAGATAAAACCAAACCATATTACGTTATTAATCTCTCATAACATAGCGCCGTTTAACGATATCATTGATAAACGATACAAAATAGAAAACGCCCATATCACTGAAATATTTCAATAATATGGATTCTATTTTATTTTTTATTATTAACTTTAAAAAACTTATGGTGGTGGTTAACCGTATAAGATCATGAAAACTTTATCTTTTGAGCAAATGGAAAATGTAGAAGGAGGCAAAAGAGCTAGCCAAAGCGCATGCAGGGCAATGAATGTTGTTGCATATGTCGCAGGGATAGGTTCTTTTTTTGGAGTGCCTGGCGCTTTAATTTTTGGACCAACTGCTGTCGTGGTAGGAGCTGCATCACTTGCCTTTTGTTAACTTATGCTTAACAAAAGAAAATAATTAAGTTTATTAGAGGTTTTATATTATAAACTATATAAAACCTCTTAATATTCAATACAACAATTTAAGATGATAAAGCACTTCATATTCTTGAACAGGCATAAATCTTTATCAATTAGAAGAAGAACAAATAATATGAATAATGCTATTTTAAAAATTGCATCTACCATATTCTTTATTATTGTATGGATTCTAATTTATTCGAGCGATTTAGAAATTAAAGAAATATCAGTAGGCATAGACATTTATCCCTTAATAATAATTTTAGATTTTTCAATGCGATCTTTTTTTAAGAAGAAACCGACATTGGGAATCTTACCATATTTATGCCTGCCTATTAAACGAAAAACATTATTACTATACATTATATTCTCAGCATTGCAATCTATCAGTATTTGGGCTCCATTATTTTTTTATACCCTTGTTATTTATATATATCAGAACTTTAACATCATAAATTATGTTGTATTTTTAAATTTTATTTTGCTGAACAATTACACAGCTACTTTAGTAAACACACTAGCTAATGAATACATGTTACTGTTATTTCCTTTTGCTTTAGTGTTTATTGCAACTGTATTATTGTTTGTAGGATTAGTCAATCCCGTATTAAAAATAATAATAATATTCTCAGCAATATTATTAATTATTGTATTATTGTATTTTGTATTGAAAGAAAATATATATAGAGAATTAGACAATAACTCATTATAGTTTTTTTATGAACGATATATTATTTGAATGGAAATTAATTATTAGAAACAAAAGATTAAAACAAATGTTAATACCAATACCATTTTTAATCTTTAGTTTTTATGCCATGATTGCCTCTTCCAACTTTATATTTATTAACTATTTTATAGGAAGAATATTTTTCACGATCGGCTTAATATCGATTGGAGGAATATATTATGGAGCAATATCACTGGGAATGAGTGCATCGTATATTGAAAAATTAGTAACAAGTCCCAAACCTCTCTCAAGTAGTCTTTTACAAGCCAAATATTACTTAAATAGCATATTGTCATTTATTATTACAATAACATTGATTACTATACAGATATTAAATGGTAAAGTTGAATCTATGGAAATCGTTGCATCGTATTTATTTTCTATCGGTTATGTGTACCATGGAATGTTTAAATGCACTCTACTATCTTATGCACCTATCGATATAAAAGCCACTAGTATCTATAATTGGCAAGGCTTCACTCTTTCAAACCTTTTCTTTCCTGCTCTTTTCCTACTAGCGACTATGAGTATTATCGCAATAGTCTACTGGTTACTTGGCAAAAGCATTACTTTAATAATAATTTCAATAGTAGGGCTTTGCTTCATTGTAACATGTAAATTATGGATTAATTCTATTGGAAAAGAAATAGAAAGAACAAAATATCACAGATTAGAATGTTTCAGAGAAAATAATTATTAACATGCAAATAGAAATTACAAACATAAGCAAATCTTTTGACGAAAATACCGTTTTAAACATTCCACAGCTATCTATAAATGATAATGAGTTAGTAGGTATTATTGGCAACAATGGAGCGGGTAAGACCACACTTTTTAGGCTTTGCTTGGATTTATTACGAGCCGACAAAGGAAACATATTTATTGAGAAAGAAGACGTAAGCAAGTCAGAAAGTTGGAAAACCATCACTTCCAGTTTCATTGACGAGCGATTTTTGATTGATTTCCTAACTCCAAAAGAATATTTTCACTTTATCGGCAATCTGTACAATATAAAAAGAATAGAAATAGATGATAGAATAAATCATTTCAGCCACTTAATGGGTAATGAAATTATGCAAAAAAAGAATAAATATATTGGCCAATTTTCAAAAGGAAATAAACAAAAAATTGGTATTATAGGGGCAATGATAACATACCCAAAGCTACTTATATTAGATGAACCTTTTAACTATCTAGACCCTTCATCTCAAATCATAATGAAAGAGCTGCTACAGAATTACAATCATATACACGGCACAACAATCCTTTTATCTAGCCATAACCTACAATATGTTATGGATATTTGCTCAAGGGTAATAGTGCTTGATTCTGGACATGTTATCTATGACGAAGTTGATTTAACAAAAGCAAACAAAGGCAAAATAGAACAATATTTTTTAAAATATTAAAAAATACTCTATACTATCCGCTGATAATGGCAAACCAGTAACTTGCCTGTTTCATCGTGCAGATGCATGCCGTTGCCCTCACAATAACGGAAAAGAGAGCATTGCGCGCACTGTCCCGAACGCAGCCACTCACGTTTTCTAAACGTCTGATAGCCGTTTTCCCATACATCCATGAAATTATCTTTGTAGATGTTTCCTTGCGAAAAGTTACTGCGAATACTGGGACAAGCACTGATAGAGCCGTCAACCAATACCGAGGCCACGCTAATACCGGCATTGCAGCTATAAAAAGAATCGCGCACTTCGGCTTCGTAACCGCCTAGAAATCCTTCGCAGGCGAAGTTCAGTCGAATGGTTTTCTCCTGACGTGTTTGTTTTATAAATTCCAGCAAAGCTGTAAAGTCGGCATCGCTCAATTGAAGTTCCGGGTGCTCGGCCGCCCGTCCAACAGGGAAGATGGTGAATATTCTCCATTCTTTTACGCCCAACTCTATGAGGTATTCTTTAAAGCGAGGCAAGTCTTTGAAGTTACGCCCGTTCACACAAGTCACCACATCCCAACGCAATTCCTTTTCTCCGGACAACATACGGATGGCTTCACTGGCGCGAGTGAAACTTTGCGGATGTCCGCGAAGCCAATTGTGCGCCTCTTCAAAACCGTCCAAACTAATCGTGATGGCGTGCATGCCCGCAGCCAACAGAGAGTCTAGCCGCCGGCGAGTGAGAAGTAGCCCGTTAGACACAATGCCCCACGGGAACTCACGTTTGTAAAGTTCCATCCCCACAGTCTCCAAATCTTGACGAACCAATGGTTCGCCGCCGGTAATAATGATACTGACTTTGTGCATCTCTACAAACGGAGCGATGGAATCAATGACAGCAAGGAAATCTTCCGCCGGCATATCTTTGTGAACAGCACTTTGTTTGCAGTCGCTTCCGCAATGCTTGCACGACAAATTGCAACGGTGCGTACACTCCCAGAACAATTGCCGCAATGCATGCTGTTTCTTACGATTTTCTCTGATCTTTCGGGCCAGTTCCAGTCCGATGCGTTTTCTTAGTGATATAGAAACCCCACTCATTTAGCCTCATCCTTTTGAAGAGTGATTACAATATCTTCCTTCGAAGCGGAACCTTGAAACCAACTTCCATCTCCACCAGATGGCTTGTCCATTGTTATTTCTATCGAGTCTGATTTGAAAGAACCATTTGCGGCACCGTCTGCATCACGAGCTACCAGTCTGAACTTTCCTTCAGAGGTAAGGTTCTCTTTAAAAGAGAACTCTCCTGAAGAATTTGTTTTCAATGGGGCAATTTGATTATAGTAAACGTTGCCGTTACCTATCTTTATTTTCACTTCTATATCCGGAATAGGTTGTTTTTGTGCATCAACCACCTTTCCTTTCAGGCTGTAAGTAGCGTAAGGCATGCCGTACATCAACAACTGCTCGCCTACGTTGCCATTGTCATCACCATCGCAAGAAGAAAAGCCCAGCAACAAAAGGATAGAATTCAGCAGCCAAGCCGAACAACGAAGCCATACATTTTTCACTTTTTTCATACTAAAAAGATTAGAGTTCAGTTATATACTTTAATAAATACAACATCCCTCAGAATATTGCACGTTTTTATTTATTTTTTTATCCGTATACGGGCATCAACAGCAATAACCGACTTTTCCGTGGCCAACAAAGGGTTGATATCCATTTCTTTAATCTCGGTAGCGAAACGTAACAAGGTAGAAAGGCGGACAATGATTTCGGCAAACTTGTCTTCGTTCACTCCTTTTTGTCCGCGTGTGCCTTGAATAATTTTATATGCCCGAAGCGAATGAATCATAGAGTATGCCTCTTCGTAAGATAACGGCGCCAGTCCGGACGACACATCCTTCAACACTTCCACAAAGATACCGCCCAGTCCGCAAAGCACCACATGGCCGAATTTCTCTTCGTATTTGGCTCCGATAAAAAGTTCAGTACCTTTCAACATGGGCTGCACCATCACGGCTGTCGCATCGGGAAGGCGCATCATTCGTTCAAACTCCAAAGCCAGGTGTTGTTCTCCTTTGATGTTAAGCGTAACACCGCCTACATCCGACTTATGCACCGGTCCCACTACTTTGGCCACCACCGGAAAACTTGTTCGGCGTGCAAATGCAAGCACTTCCTCTTTATTGCCGGACACAAATTCGTCGACCACAGAAATGCCTGCCGCATGCAAAAGTGCTTGTACAAAGTGAGGAGCAATGTAACCATCGTGGGGAATGGAATCAATAATCCGGCGGATAGCCGGTACGTCGACCCCATAAAGTTCCACCTTATTGCCCGCAGGACGGGGAGCATTCATGATCCGTGAAAGAGCCGTGCCTAGCGTTACTTCATCGGAGAAGTTTACGTGACCTTTCGCCAGGAACTGTTCCACTTCTTTTCCTGCCGTATGTATGGAAGGTAACACAGGGAACAGGGGTTTACGGCAATGTCTTATCTTTTGATGCAGCATTTCGTACATATCGAACATGGTAACCAGTCCGGGTGTTCCGAAAATAGCCATAATAGCATCAATGTTTTCAAATTCTTTTTCGCAATAATCAATGGCAATATCCAAGTGCTCCGGTGTGCCGGTGGCCAATACATCAATAGGATTGGCAATAGAAGCGCCGGGAAGTAGCTTTTCTTTCAACTCATCCAACTTCGGACCTTCCAGTTTCGGGACATTCAATCCGCCTTTACAAAGAGCATCTGTCAACATAACTCCGGGACCTCCGGCGTGGGTTACAATGGCGAAATTACGTCCTTTCAGTTCGGGAAGCGTAAAGACACAGCCTACTGTGGTGAGTTCTTCACGGGAGTAACACCGCACAATGCCTGCTTTTCTAAAAAGAGCTTCGACAGCGGAATCGGGACTGGCCATGGCTCCTGTATGCGAAGAGGCAGCGCGACTGCCGCTTTCGGAACTTCCTGCTTTAATGGCGGCAATGCGGCACCCCTTTTCTATTAACGAAGAAGCATGAAGCAACAAACGATCGGGGTCTTTGATGCTTTCCATGTAAAGGAGCTTGATGCGGGAATCTCTGTCTGAATCAAAGTTCTCATCCATATATTGCAACACATCTTCTACCCCTATCTGTTTGGCATTACCTACCGACCAAGCCGAGTTAAACTGCAACCCTTTTACCAAGGCAGACTCCATGATGAAGACCGCCGTAGCTCCCGAACTAGAAATAAGGTCTACTCCTTGGGGATTCAAATTCGGAATAGGTTGAGTGAAAACACTGTGGTGACAAGTGTTGAGCAAACCGATGCAGTTAGGCCCAATCAGTGAAGCACCGTACTGATTCACTGTTTCTAATATTTTATTTTCGAGTAAAGCGCCTTCGTGTGTCTCCTCGCCAAAGCCGGCAGAAAGAATGATGAATGCACGGGTTTCTTTCTGAGAAGCCAATATCTCAACCGCCTCGGGACATAAATTGGCCGGGATGGCCAGAACAGCCAGGTCGGTTGGTGGGACATCGGCTACTGATGCGAAACAAGCAACACCCAATACTTCTTTTTCTTTGGGGTTCACTGCGCGTAATTCTCCTTTGAAACTTCCTTCAATGAGGTTGCGCAGAATAGCCCCACCCGGTTTATGTACATTGTTCGAAGCACCGACAACTACGATACTCTTCGGACAGATCAATTGTTTTGTTATCATACTTCAACTTTTTGGTCTCAGGCTTTGCCCTTCTGGTAAACGGAAGGTGCAACGCCAAACTGTGATTTAAAACACTTACTGAAGTAAAAAGGATCATCAATCCCCACTTTATATGACACTTCGGCCACAGTGAATTTACCGCCTAATAGTAACTCAGCTGCCTTTTTCATGCGCATAATACGTATATATTCATTGGGAGAGTAGCCCGTAACTCCTTTCACCTTTTTATAAAAAACGGTGCGGCCTACATTCATCTGTGCGGCAAAATCATCAACTGAAAAGCGGGCATTAGCCAAGTTTTCTTCCAATACGCGGTGAAGTTCGTCCACAAATTCCTTGTCGCGCTCCGACGCATAAATAGCCGAGCGGACAATTCCCGGTTCTTCTGAGAACTTGGCTTTCAACTTCTCACGTTGCTCCAGCAATTTAATAATACGAGCCAACAGCAGTTTAATGCTAAATGGTTTGGACAGATACGCATCTGCTCCGCTCTCAATTCCTTCTAAATGATTTTCGGGAAGCGTAAGCGCTGTAAGCAAAATCACCGGAATGTGACTCGTGTCAAACTCAGACTTCAATTTGCGGGTTACTTCAAAGCCGTTCATGCCGGGCATCAGTACGTCGCACACTATCAGGCAAGGGTCCTCGCTGCTCGCCATCTCAAATCCCGTCACTCCGTTGTCGGCCGTTACAACTTGGAAATAAGCGCCCAGCTCCTCTTTCAGGTATTTGCGCACATCTACATCGTCTTCAATCACTAATATTTTTTGTTGGTTCAATGGCAACGTAGTCGATGCAACGGCTTCGGCAACTGCCTGCTCACCATCATCGGGTAAAACAGCCGTGTGCTGTTCACGCATCAAAGCATTATTGGGAATCAAGAAGTCTTTCTCCTCGTAAGAATCCGTCTTCAGGGGCAGACTGATCACAAACACCGAACCACCTCCTTCATTCTCTTCATACCAAATGCTACCCTTGTGCACTTGTACCAATTCATGAGTCAGATGAAGCCCTATGCCCACACTGTCTCCCGAGAAGTTGCTTTGCATAAACCGGTTAAACAGCTGATTCCGCTTCTCTTTCGGAATGCCGACTCCCGTATCACTTACTTTAATACGAAGTAGTCCGCTCTCTTCGTCAACCATCACATGCAACGTAACCTTGCCCCTTTGAGGAGTATATTTAAATGCATTCGACAAGAGGTTGTACACCATCTTATCCAGTTTTCCTTTGTCGACAAACATTTTGTATCGGCTCACCGAGGGCGCAAATTGAAAGTCCATGTTCTTCGACTCTGCCATATCTCCAAAGCTCAGAAATATCTCATAAATCATGGCAACCACATCTGTCTCTTCCAACGAAAGTGCCAACTTATCATTCTGCATCTTCCTGAATTCAAGTAGTTGGTCAATAAGCCTCAACAAGCGGTTGGTACTTTTTTGCATGGTTTGCAACGGATGCGCCAACTCTTTGGTATTCACATCCAGCCGTTGAACACGCTCCAACGCACCTTGAATAAGGGTAAGCGGGGTACGAAACTCATGCGAAATATTGGTAAAAAACACCAGCTTGTATTCAGTCAGCTGTTTTTCAATCTCTATTTTATTGTGCAAACGGTTGAAGTTACGAGCAATGCGGAAAGCAAAGTAGGCAATGGTAATCAGCAAAATAGCATAAATAAGAAAAGCCCACGCGGAAAGATAAAAAGGCGGATCAACCACTATGTGCAAAGTGGCTATATCTTCATCCCAAATACCCGAACTGTTGCACGCTCTCACCTGAAGTTCGTACTCGCCGTAAGGCAGCTGTTTATAAGCAGCAAAGTTCAGTGAAGAGGGTGCGCTCCAATCTTTATCATAATTCACCAAGCGATAGGAATATTTGGTTTGTCCGGCATCCGAATAATTGAAAGATGAAAATTCAACGACAAAGGAATTTTGGCTGTGACTCAGTCTTATCTCCTTAGAATAAGGCATGGAAACAGTCAACGGAGAGTCTTTATCACTAGGCATCATGTTAATACCGTTCACACTCAGGTTGGTAAACACCGGAGGGAACGAGGCATTACTGCGTTTCACCAAATTGGGATCAATAATAACAAAGCCGTGATTAGAGCCAAAGAGTATGTTCCCGTTGCGACACACACAACTCGAATTCTCCGTATACACGTTTCCTTGCGAATAAGCAGAGAAGAAATAATTCTCAAATGTGCCCGATTCTGTTACAAACTTGGATACTCCATACTCCGTAGCCAACCATATATTTCCTTTTTTATCTTCTGCCATGGACTGTACCATGTCGTTCGACAGTCCGTCATGTGTTGAGTAGCACTTAAAGTTTAACGAACGATAATCACCTTTGACCTCACACATGCTGAAACCGGCACCAGCTGTACCGATCCACATACGACCTTTTGAACCCGGAAGGATACACCTTACTTCGTTACTCTTCAGCTTTCCGTTTACGTAATTATACAAATAATATTTCCCTGGATTTTGAATTAATAAATCGGGGTTAAACACATACACACCGTCACTGGTTCCCACCCACATCATTCCATTCTTATCTTCGCAAATCACACGTATCTGCCGCTGTCCATACGAACCGTTTAAGAAGTGTTTAAACCGATAACCCTTATCTGTTTTGATAGCCAGATCAAGTCCGCCGCCGAAAGTACCTATCCACATACGGTCTTTTTTATCCTTGTAGATACAGAATATATTGTCATTAGCCAAAGAAGCAGCATCACTATCCTGATGTTTGTACCACACATTGTCAATCATCAGTCCGTCGCCGCGGGTTCCCATCCATATCTTACCTTCAGCATCTTTGCGCATGGCGTAAATGTTTGAGTGAAAATCTTTCTTCACGTATTTCAACTGAAAGTTTTCATCGTATAAATAGAGTCCACCTTTACGGGTACCCATCCAAATAGTCCCATCGTCGAGCCGCGAAACCATGCGGATCGTATTGGAACGATCGAGTAACGACTTGTCTTCGGGGAAATAACGGTAAGAGCCTTCATTGATAACCGATATGCGTGATATGCCCGAGAATTCGGAACTTACCCAAACCTCGCCCGAACGATCTTCGGTAATATTAAGCAGGTAATCAGAAGCAATGTGGCTAAGCCCACCCATACCTGCCGTGAAATGATTCAACTCATCTTTGGTCGTGTCATAAGCGTACAGTCCGTTGCCGTAAGTTGAAATCCAAATAATGTTACGAGAGTCATGCACCACGTGATATCTTTCAAAGTCGATGTATCCCATCTTCTCGGCTGGAATAAGACGGAATTCTTTTGTTGCCCCGTTTTCTGCCCGGATATACCAAACCCGACCACTGTGGTTGTAAACCCAAAAGTTGTTTTTATTATCGAGTAACACATTACCCGACTGAATGTCTTCACCGAAAAGTGCAGCGGCCGACTCCATCTTTTTGTTTTGTAAATGGAACGAGAAACAACCGGCCGAAGTCAGGATGATCCATTGGTTATTGAGTTGAAAAGTACCCGAAATTACTATACCGGGAATCATTCCATTAGCCAGAAGTTTAAGTCCTGCGCCATTTTTCTGAACAGTATACACCTTATTATCGGAAGTCAGGAAGTAAGGTTGTCCACCCGCATAAATCATTTGATAAAAAGCAATATCCCTATTCACGATTGTAGAACGATTACCCGTTACACGAGTCAGCCCTTTCTTGCTACCTATCCATAAAGTTCCCGGCTCTGCTTCATTTACAAATTGAACATCATCATCGGTTAACTGACCGTTTGCCTTCGTAAAAGTCACGGAAGAAAAACCATTGTTGTAGGTAATATGCCTACAGCCGTTACCTTCATGCCACAGCCACACATCACCATTGCTTGCAAACATTCTTTTGGAGTACTGCTGTTTATATTCCCCGTTTCCGGTAAAGTCAACGAAACAAGCTCTTTTCAAGTCGTAGCAACTAAACTGCTCCGAGGAAAAAGAAATCCAAAGAAAGCCTTTATTATCTTCGGCCATATCGAAAACCCGCCTGTCTAATAAAGAGACCGTATTGAAAGAGGAGGAAGGATAAAAAGAAAGAAAAGAATTTCCATCGTAACGACTTAGTCCGTTGAGTGTGCCCAACCACATAAAGCCCTTGCTGTCTTGTAATAAATATCGAACGGAATTATTGGGTAATCCATCGGCAATGGTCAATTGCTTAGATCGAATTTCAATAGATGCGGAAATAGTAGCCGCGAAAAGTGATAAGAAGAGAAGAGTTATCAGACTTTTTCTCATGTTCTCCAGGGTTTACAGATTACAATTACGAGGCAAAAATAGCAGAAAGTATGCTTATTCTTGCCTCGTAAGGGGAATTTTTCCGTAAACAAGCCCTAAAAACAGTCTACTCCATCCTAAAAACTTCTTTTAGCGGAATTGAGACGGGAGAATTATCGGGATTGGTCTCCATGATGTCTGCCATGTAAGCCCACCATTTTTGCACGATGGGGTTACTTCCCATGTCTTGCGAGGACTCTTCACCTTGTACCTTTTGACTGGCAAATAAGATATTGGTGTCTTTATCCCAATAGATGGAATAATCGCAAACTCCATTTTCCGACAAAAGTTTTTTCAGTTCCGGCCAGATGGCGTTGTGCCTTTTTTCGTATTCGGCTTCACAACCCGGTTTCAAGAACATTTTAAATGCTTCTCTTTTCATTGTGTTTTTCTTTTTGTTAAGTAATTTATTTCAGGTTGATGTAAACAGGTAAGTCCCTGTTACACACAATTTCTCCCTTTATATATTTCAGTTCGGCCACGTGAATCGTTGTTCGGCGAGTGTCCGGCGTATCTGTCTTAGCAGCCGCCCCTACGCGTCCCGGATGCGTGAAATAGAAAATATAGGCACGATCGTTACTTACCACCACATCGGCATGCTGCCCTTGTGTACCGTCATCGGGTCCACTACCGCCACCCTGAAGAATGTTTTGTGGTTGTCGCACCCACTTTTCCATGTCATCCGACGAATAAACGCCTAATCCATTCCAATTATCCACTATCATGAAATATTTATTCATCCACTTGAAGACTTTAGGACCTTCGCCACGACGGTCAGAAATAACCTTACCGTAATTCACCCAGTTCTTGAGGTCTTTACTTTCAGAGTAATAAATGGATTTATTGTCGCGCTCGTTATTGTAATACATCCGCCACAAACCGTTTGGAGCTTTCACCAAACCGGCATCAATCACCTTATCGGAAGCCAGTTTCACCTTATCACTGAATTTCCAGTTAATCAGGTCCGAACTGATAAAATGCACAATCTCTCTTTCGTGTGCCCAGTCAGAAAAGGTACCCGGCACCACTGTCAGAAACATGTGGTATCGACCTTTCTCTTCAATAACATCGGGAGCCCAATAAGTATAGTCTTTACCACCATAATTAATCTTGGCATCGCAACGATACTTCCACGTAGCTCCTCCATCAGTAGACTCAGCTATTCCAATAGGAGTTCCATGTACCCAATCGACTCCGTGTGTCTCTTTCAAGTTGGCTCTGCGGTTGGTATAGAACATAAACCACTTTTTCTCTTTCTTATTCCAAATGAGAGTCGGATCGGCCGCGCCATCAAACTTAGGGTCACGGAATAACGGTTTATCAGCCACTTTATAACCTTTACCGACAGTGATGTTTTGAGAAGAATTCAGGTCGTCGACCGGCACACTGAAAATCGGTTCGTTCGTGGTTTGCTCCGTATGATAATACTGAACGGCACTATCGTTCATTTTAGGGTGTTGCGTTCTTAATAAGTTTATCATTTCGGCTCCAGCCCAGAGTACCGGGCCATAACCGTGCGCAGCGTACACATTCACGGGACGGTAATAATAGAAAGCCGGATCGAATCCCATGCCTGTTCCCACACAAGTACCTTCCACTTCTCCTTTGGTGTTGATCTTTGTAGAAACAGCATGCCAGCCTAGCTGTACAACCGGGCCATACGCCAGCGCATCAATCCAACCTTTGTTGATGGCGTGTGCCAGGCAGTAAACATAAATAGCGGTAGCCGATGTCTCTTCATAAGAGTCATTACGATCGAGCAGCTGATGCCAAAAACCATCGCCGCCCTGGCAGGCCGCCAGTCCGCGTATGTGTGCCTTGTATTGATTCATCACTTGTTCATAACCGGGGTGGTTAAGGGGCAATACATCCAATACTTCCGTCATGGTGAGTATCGCCCAGCCATTGGCTCTACCCCAGTGAAAGGCAGGATGATCACTCATCCCTTCAACCCAGCCGTGGCGATAGAGGCCCTTTTCGGGTACAAACATTCTTTTAGAGAATTGAAGAATTTGGCGAACAGCCTCATCGTAATACTTACTGTCTCCCGTTAACTTCCCCATTTGGGCAATAGCGGGAACAGACATAAACATGTCGTCGAGCCAAAGTGTGTTATGTTGTGGACGGTTTCTTGCAAAAGTTCCATCGGAAAGGCGGTATTCCTTATTCATGATATAGTCCATGTAATTATCGATCATGGGACGAAGATTCAACTTTTCATCGGTAAGTTCTGCTTTAATCATAGCTGCACACATAGCACCCGCATCGTCCAACGCATGTGGAGTTAGCATCTGTTTCATTTGTGCATCAATCACTCCGTAGTTACTCATCAACCGTTTAAAGTGGGGCACAATTTCAGTGAAGAAACGAAAACGGCTCAATGTATAGTCTTTGTAGCGGGCATCACCCGTTGCATCACCGGCAGCCAACATCGCCGCATAGGTTACTCCCCATTCATAGCTGGCCAGTCGGAACAGTCCTCTTTCCAACGTAGCATCGCCATCCATTTCTTTGTAATCGGTTATCTGCTTACCCGTTTGTTTGTTAATGACTTTGGCCGGTGTTGACTCTTCTAAAAACTGCAATACGCGATCCATATCAGACTTAACCTCCTGAATAGAGAGTTCTCCGTAAGGCACTTTGTATTCAGGTGCTAATAAATGCAACGGAGAATTCATGTCATTGACTGCTTCTTTCTCTTTAAACTGATACCCGCGAAACAGCCCTTTCTTTATGTCGGGACCGAAATAAAATCCGGGTTGTGTGGGCTGGTTGTAAGCCACATTCTGTGTCGCTATGCTGATGCGATAAACAGGATCTTCGAGGAAAGTATGGAACCGGTAATCGGTTGGCAAGGTTGACACGTAGAGGCGTAACGCCGAATTATCTTCTGTTCTGAGTAATACCTCCTCACGCCAGTCGCCCACCAAGTCGCCTTGAAGGCAAGGAGTCGATTTGGTTCCGTTGTTTGACATCGCTCCCTCGAAAACAACCAAAGGAGAACACTTTTTAGTTTTCCAGTCATACTTACTCACTACATTTTTATTCAGCATCTCACGAAGTAAATCACCGTCCCACCACACAGCCATATTAACCGGAAGCGTACGAATATCGGGATTTATGACCTCACCTTTCAAGTTACGGATACCTCCCGAAGCAAGAGACCACATCTCCACTCCCGGATTGGTTGGATCAATATCGGCTGCCATGGCACGTCCCACATCAATAGAGCTCTTCACTTGCCACAAGACTTTTCCAGTAGCTGCGTCACGGAAGGAAGATCCATCCCGTTTGTTCTCGTGACAATCCCATACTTGTAATTTAGAATTGGACGGATCAAACTGAGTAAGGTGCATAGCGTCGCCGTGTCCCATGCCTGTAGAATAAAGCCCTTTACCGTTATGATCAATGGCACACGAGCCATACATAATTTCATCACAACCATCTCCATCCACATCGCCCACGCGCAAATTGTGGTTTCCTTGGCCCGCGTAGTTACTCCATTCGGGTTGATTGCTGTCGAACACCCATCGTTGCTTAAGTTCCTTACCATTCCAGTCGAATGCAGCCAGCACCGTTCTGGTGTAGTATCCTCTGCACATTACAACACTGGGATGAACACCATCTAGGTAAGCCACACAAGCCAGATAACGATCGCTTCGGTTGGCATGATCATCGCCCCAACCCATCAAATCGCCTCTTTCAGGAACATAGTTTGTGGTATAAAGCGCCTCACCAGTCGCCCCACTGAACACAGTAAGATACTCATTACCGGTTAATATTCTACCGCTTTCTGCCCGATAATCGGCCGCAGCATCTCCAATAACCTTTCCTTTCCCATCAACGGTACCGTCTGATGTTTTCATTACTACTTCAGCACGATGATCACCGTCGAAATCAAATACCATAAATTGTGTGTAATGTGCGCCCGCCCGTATGTTTCGTCCCAGGTTTATACGCCACAAATGTTTGCCGTCCAAACGATAACAGTCGAACAATACCGGACCTGTATAGCCGTTGTGAGCATTATCATGCGCATTGGAAGGGTCCCACTTCAAAATAATTTCGTATTCGCCATCGCCATCAACGTCACCTATGCTTGCATCATTAGGTATATACGTATAGGTTTCTCCGGAAGGAGTAACCCCGCCTTGAGGACGATTCAGAGGAATATTCAGGTATCCTGCCGGTGCATTGGCGGACAACTTGTAACGTCCTTCGGGCAATGCCGTTTTAGTACTTTGAGAAATAGCTTTTATCGTGTAAACAGCCTCTGTAGTTTCTTCCCGATGATCATAAAAGCAAGTGCTTTCAGTCACCGGTTTCTGATTAATTTTCTTGCCGTTGCGATAAACATTAAAAGAAACATCGAGCGGATCGGCCGACAGATAACGCCAGCTTACAAAAACCGTTTTAGCATCTTGTCGAAGCGCCACTACGCCTCTACCCAATTTTTCACGTTGCATTTTGCTGAAGTCGTAAGCCGGCTGTGCAAATCCAAGCCAGCAAACAAACAAAGCCAAAGTAGTTCCTATTAGTTTTTTCATTCTTATATATTATCAGTAAGATTAATTTGCTCAACAAAATTAGCCTTTTCAGTTGTACTTCTACCTATACGTCTGTACAATTGCATGTAAAAACGTGCAAGAGAAGGGTTGCAAGTTGGCTTAAAGATTATTTTTATCTACTTTTGGTCAACGTACCATTCAGTGAAAAACAATTATTTATATACTAATATCATTAAACCATGAGAATCCTTACATTATTGTTCACTACGCTTCTATGCGTTCAACTCTTCGGGCAAGAAAAATTCCCCGACGGTACACCGATACCCGAATGGTTTCGTAAAAATGAAACAGTCAGAATAGACGCATTAGGAAAAAAGTATGTTCTTACCGATTATCGTGTATTGAACGACAGTACCTTGCTTCAAACTGAGAAAATCCAAGCAGTTATCGATCTGGCTCATCAAAATGGTGGCGGAGTGGTAGTGGTTCCCAAAGGTACCTTTCTAAGCGGAGCACTCTTCTTTAAACCTCAAACACACCTTTACCTGGAAGAAGGAGGAGTTATTAAAGGAAGTGATGACATAAACAATTTTCCAATTCAAATGACCCGGATGGAGGGTCAGACATTGAAATATTTCACTGCATTAATCAATGCTAATAACTTGAAGGGATTTACCATATCGGGCAAAGGTACAATCAACGGTAACGGTTTACGTTATTGGAAATCATTCTGGTTGCGCCGGGCTGTAAACCCAAAATGTACCAATATGGATGAACTGCGCCCCCGACTGGTTTACATTTCCAATTGCGACAATGTACAAATTGAAGGGGTACACTTAATGAATTCTCCATTTTGGACAACGCATTTATATAAAAGCAATCATGTAAAATTACTAAACCTGCGAATCACTTCACCCGAAGCACCGGTAAAGGCTCCTAGCACAGACGGCGTTGACATCGACGTATGCGCCAATGTGCTCATTAAGAACTGTTACATCTCAGTAAATGATGACGCTGTAGCATTAAAAGGTGGCAAAGGACCTTGGGCGGATAAAGATGAAAGCAACGGAGGCAATTATAACATCATCATCGAAGATTGTAATTATGGTTTCTGTCACAGTGCACTAACATTTGGTAGCGAATCAATATACGACCGTAACATCATTCTTCGTCGTTGCAAAGTGAACGAAGCGAATCGTTTGCTCTGGCTTAAGATGCGTCCTGATACGCCACAAAAATATGAATACATTTTAGTGGAAGACATTACCGGCAATGCCAACCATTTCTTATACATCAAGCCTTGGACACAATTCTTCGACCTGAAGGATCGTAAGGATATTCCTCTTTCATATTCTGATCACCTAACTATGCGTAACATTGATTTTGAATGCGAAACATTCTTTAATGTCAGTCCATCCGATCAATATGTGCTTACAAACTTCACTTTTGAAAACTTAACGATCAAAGCCCGAAAAGGCGACTATGACGCCCACTTTATCAAGCCTTTTACATGTAAGAATGTGAAGATAAACAAATAACAAAAAAAGAGCTGTCTGATAGCGAAAGTACAGACAGCTCTTTTCTTTAAAGTTATACTAAACTCTGTGGTAATTAGAAGTCACCAGCCTGCTCTACCCAACGTTCAGCCATCTTTTGATGACCTGCAGGAGTCGGATGAATACCGTCCCACAACCAATATGTATCCGGTAATGCAGGATATTTATAATAAAGTTCATCAAATAACTGCTGATAATTAATAAATATTGCTCCGCAATCAGCCGCTATTTTTTCAACCACCTGACCTGCCTCCCGTATCAAACTATCACGTAGTGCAAAATCGGCCTTTGACTTCATGCCGCCCGAGTTAACAACAAAAGGAGAACAAAGAACCAATTTTAAATGTGGGTTCTGTTTCAGTGAGGCATCAATTAATGCTTTATAATCGTTTGCCCAACGTTCAAAATCAAAAGCTTTCTCTTTACTCCTCATAAACTGATCAATATCATTTGTCCCAATTAGAACAGATAACACATCGGGCGATTCTTTCAAAACATCTACTTCCCAACGACCCTTCAGGTCTTCCAGCTTATGCCCACTAATACCACGATTCAAAAAGCAATACTCTCTTTCGGGATATAGTCCCTGATAATGCGCTGCACAGAGATACATGTAACCACTCCCAAAAATATGGTTCTGATCCCAATGATTACGTTCTGACGAAGGCTTTGCTCCGCCACCACCCCAATTCCCGTCAGTAATAGAGTCACCTATAAAGAGGATACGACTACCACTTTTTTTCTTTGTGATAGTCTTATAAACTTCATTGGCCAAGATAGCTGCACCTTCGGGATTAGGATGTATATCATCAGGAAATAACTCTTTTTTATTAGCCGTAGGCGAATGCAAATCAATCACTTCCAGACTTAATTTGCGAGCTACAGCATCAATCATAGGTATCACATCATGCACTATTATACTGTCATTTATACCCCATTTAATTGAATAAGCAGTGGCCGGGTAACACAGATACACTCGCGGATGAGAAGGAAGAGAGCGGAAAGCGTTTACCATCTGCTCCATATCAGATTGATACTCATTTTTATATTTCCAATTCTGAGGTTTGGTGTCATTCGTTCCCAGTTTTATGACCACTATATCGGGTTGATAATTCAGGGCATCTTGAAACTGCACTTCTTTCATATAGGGATGGTCACCCTTGTTTAAAAGCGTTCGAGCGCTGACACCAAAATTTTGCACCTCATAATCCTTGCCCAACATTCTTCCCAAAATACTGGGATAACTATGGTTGACCCGATCTTTAATACCAGCCCCGAAAGTAATGCTATTGCCTATACAAGCGACTTTAATCTTCGTTTCCTGCGCCGATAGCCTCGTTAGGACAAACAATAAAAATAATAAAAGCGATAAAACCTTTTTCATAGTATAATAACTTTAGTGATTTTGCAAAAATACAAAAGAAGCAGATTAGCTTTACCTCATTATTAAATATTTTAATTCAGCGTACTATTCATTTAATGCTAGTCCCACATAATAGCCCAAATGAGTAGGTTGATTATAGCCGACATTCTGCATCGCTTGAGACATATCATAAGTGTGATCTTCCATCAAATGTACCAATCGGTGTTCAGTCGGATGGTTAGTTGAGAACAGATAGATTGAAGCATTATCTTTACTACGATAAATTACTTCTTCTCTATAATCTCCTAAAAAGTCTCCGTAATAGCAGGGATTCGATTTTGTTCCATTATTAGAAGAAACACCGCCGCCATAGTAAGATAAAGTAAGTACACGAGTCCAACTGGCACTAAGCTCTGGACACCAAGGAGCGGAAGGTTCATAACTCTGAATCATCACATCATCAAGCATTTGACGAGTTAAGACACCTGTCCAAAAAATCGCATTGTTATAGCTATTGCCTCCACCTTTATATGTTGGTAGCACGGTGCTAACCAAAGTTCCCGTTTCACAACTGTAAATTCCTGTCCCCAAAGATGACCAATATTCACAACCAGGGCTATCAGAAGCAATGTCAGCGACCAAACATCTGCCAACATCTCCATTCTTACCAGCACCATGTCCAAAAAGATGTTGACCTGTTGCGGCATCGAACATCTCACAAGCATATCCGTGACCTGTTCCTGTATAAGTATCCTCCTCCTCAAAACAAGCAACAACTTGTAAGCCACTACGATTAGGAGCAAATTTTCCGACATGCAAGGCATCACCGTGCCCATTGCCCGTACAATACAAAAGTTTACCTCCAGAACTTATCGCTGCAGATCCATATAATATTTCATCCTTATGATCACCATTTAAATCAGCCACACGAAAGCTATGAGATCCCATTGCCACACAAGCAATATTTCCGGTTTCTTTAGTATCAAATTTCCAACGAATATTCAAATTACCTCCTTTTAAATCAAGCGCCCATACCTGCCAATTCTTATATATTCCTCTAGTAATAATCAAACTAGGGTTTGCTTTACGAATGCCATTTTCCGGGATGGCGTCTAAATAGGCTACCCCTATAAAGAACCTATCCATTCTATTTCCATAATCATCTCCCCAATAATCGAACCAAAATTTTGCTCTTTCATAATTACTACCAGTTCCTCCTCGTGGAATATTATTTGTACGCGCCATCTCAGAACCATTAACTCCATTTACAACTGAGATATACTCTGGTCCATCAAATATCAAGCCAGTTGTAGAATATAATGATTTGCCCGAATACCAGCCTTTACCATCAGAATCTTTCTGTCGGTAATCATTTACTTTCCCTGTAACATCAGTAATTTGTTTTCCATCTCCGAAACGAGTACCTTCAGACGTACGGAAAGCAATCTCACACTTACCATCTCCATCAAAATCATAAACGACAAATGAGGTATAATGAGAGCCTGACCGAATATTAATTCCCATATCAATCTGCCATAAAAACGTACCATCAAGTTCGTACGCTTCCAATAAAGTTGTACCATCATGCCAGCCACCCTGATTAGCTCCATCGTAAGGTTGTCTTTTTAGTATAATTTCCATTTCTCCGTCTCCATCGAGATCAGCGACTTGCGCATCGTTCGCTTCATACGTCAATGAAGCATCTGGAACATTTTTATTCAATAAAATAGCTCTATAAAATGTTTTGCCCATTTCCGGAGTAAAGTTATATTCACACAGCGTTTCTCGCTTTCCAGAGATAGTAACCCGATAAACCGTTGAAATATTAGGATTAATTTGTGAATCAGCCCAATTTGAGGAATTAAGTATTGGTTCTGTATTCAATTTTACTTCTGTTGATCCATCTTCACTCTTATATATGTCAAAAGCTATTCCGGCAGGATCTGTTGGTAATATTCTCCAACTAATAAGCGCATGTTTATAACCTGAAGTATGTCCTTTTGATGATCGTGCAATAGGATCATAACTAACCCACATTGCTCTACTTTTATTCACCGTAACAACAACTGGATCCGAGTCAGGTTTTAGTTCTTCGTGTGTTGTTATATTTTTATCAGAGCAGGAAGTAAACAAGTACATCCAAATTACAATTGCAAAATAAAAAAGGTTTTTCATAAATAATCTTTTAAAGTTTTTATTCAAGTAATTCTATTCATTCGGCAGAGGCCAGTTTGGTGAAGGAGTACGCATTTTATTCATTTCTTGTTCAAACTCCTTTACTATTTCAGGATGATCCTGAGCTAAATTCGTTGATTCTGTCATATCCTTGCTTATATGATAAAGCTCCAAAGGGGCGTCTTTCTTGACGGAGACAACCTTCCAGTCACCTCTTCTTGCCGCCCGTTGCTTTCCGGTAAACTCCCAATACAACAACCTATTATTCGTTTCAACCTGATGCCCATAAAATAAAGGAAGTATGTTCATTCCATTTATTCTTTGAGGAAGCTTATCCGTTGCCCGAGCTAAATTAGCCAATGTAGGCATCACATCCGGAAAATAAATCAGGTTATCAAGTTCCTGCACTTTTACCTTACCGGGTTGATTCACAATAAAGGGAACTCTAATGCCTCCCTCGTACAGCTGTCCTTTTCTTCCTCTTAATGAACCGTTGCATTTGAGTTCTGCCAGAGGAGCTTGTACAGCTGCGCCATTGTCGGATGCAAAAACAATTAGCGTATTATCGCGTATTCCCAATTGCTCCAGTTCATTAATTAACCTGCCGATGGCTCTGTCCATGTGTGTAATAAGTGAAGCGTAACGTTTGGTATTGCCTTCCCATGCTTTGTCATCATACCAGCTTGTCTCATCAATCACATAAGGTTCGTGAGGTGCATCATAGGCAAGATACAGAAAGAAAGGGTTTTCTTTATTCCGGCGAATAAAACGAATAGCATCTTCTGTAGATATATCAGTATTGTGCTTAATATGCTGATCATTTTTATTTTCTTCAATATTCTCCAATTGCGAATTGTTGAAGCGCCAATAAGGATAATAATAAGGATCGTTCGAGTAAGGTGTACTTATCAACCACCCGTAAAACTCTTGAAAGCCTCGGTTTAGAGGAGTCGCTTCGGGGTTAAAGCCATCCAGATGCCATTTGTTCACTAAACAGGTTTTATATCCTGCCGCGCTAAGCACGGTAGCGATGGTAGTGTCATTGGGCAACAGATGCATTCTGCGAATCATATTTTGTCCCTTTAAGCCTTCTATGCCACCTGCTTCACAAAAATTATCACGGATAGTTGTATTACCCGTATTCTTACCGGTCATCAATGCACATCGGGAAGGAGAGCTAATAGCTGAACCGGCATAGCACTGTGTAAAACGAGTCCCTGTCTGAGCCAACTTGTCAATATGGGGCGTTTTAATGTCTTTATTGCCATAACATGATAAATCCCCATAACCCATGTCGTCTGCCAAAATAAAAATAATATTAGGACGCTCAGCTGAATTCTGTTGAGCACCTGACTTGCATAAAGGTAAGTTTACAAAAGTAAAAGAACAAAGACCGTAAAGCAATGTATTTGTATTCATCTCAATAAATTATAAAAACGAAAAGCAAAAACGGCTACCAAAAATTAAATGGTAGCCGTTCTAAATATTAAATAAATTGATTAATATCCATAATTCTGATAAGCTTTCTTAGCTGCCTCATCTAATGCATTACCATTTTCATCAGTCAACAAGTCCAAGAATGCTTGCGGCCATGGGAAGAAGGTATGCTTTCTTTCAAAGACTCCTTTTCCAACCCCTGTGGCCCCTTTTGACCCGGTAGATACATCATCTTTAGGAAATGGGAAATTCTGAGTTCCTTTTGATGTAGCAGGTGCACCTAATTGGTCGCGAGCTACAACACGTTCGTAAAGGATACCCGCATTGTGTAAATCCTCACGAATGTTCAATTCAAATATCAGCTCGCGAGCACGTTCGTTATAGATAAACTGAACAAAATAGTTATTTACGTTATCCGGATAGTTTTCTTTTTTGAATTTATCGGTTCCTGCTGTCCATTCCTCTCCTGTAACCTTAATCTTCTCATAAGAATCTGCAGTGACTTTATAAGGAGATTGTTTTTCGGTAGAAGGAACATCTAATTTACCGGTTAATACTGAAGGCTCGTATTTCACCAGTACTTCATTACGAGTTTCTCCGGCATGGTATGCAGCTCTTTTACGTAATACATTCAAATCAGCAATTGCATTAGCCATATCACCCTTGCGACCATAAGCCTCAGCGCGTATTAAATAAGTTTCTGCCAAACGGAAGATACAAATATCAATTGCCTGACCACCATTGGCACTGGTTCCTAATCCACGGTTAATATCCAACCACTTACGAGGCCCCATGTAATGACCTGCCTGTGTCAAACCATAGTCTAAGCCATAGTTATCCCCTTTGTCGCCATCAACCCTGTAATACAGTTTACGAGTTCCTTTGTTTTTAATAACCGGATTCCTGAGCCCCTCTTCCACTTCTGAAGAGTAAGAGCCCGCTGTACCGTAATTACCATTAGGTGCACCTACAGTCCAACGCACATTCATAATAAATGGCTGACTTGCCACCCATAAAGAATCTAGTGGTTCGTCTTTTGAATTCTCTATATACACAATAGCACGTTGACCGAGTGATTTCATTAAATGTTCTCCGGCTTTTACCGTAGCATCATTAGCGCCTTTTATAAAGTTATTGTAGACATAGGCTGTAGTCGCAGTCCAATCTTTGTACCCACCATTACCCATCTGAGTCGTTACATAATCAGTCAGGTATGTTTTGTAATATCGAGAATCGTTGGCACGATCAGTATACATATCATATCCCCAATCCGAAGATCCTGCTGTGGCAAAAGGTCTTCCGTATTCCATAGTACGACCTACAGAAGCGCGGAAATTAGTGTGGTTACTGTTATACAAGTGAATAAAAGAGGTATTGCTACCATAACGTCCGTTATAGGTTTGAGTTGACTCATACTGAGCAGTCAGCAAAAGCTCAGAAACTTTATCACGAGCATAAGGATCAGATCCTTTTATGTTTGTCCACAAGCTACCAAAATCAGGAGCTAGTCCACCATAAGCAGTTTCATTCTGTTTTTGGCTAATAGCAACGGTTGCGTATTTAATAGCATTATCCAGATCTTCCGAATCAGTACCTTTATAAAGTGCTTTCAACGTGGGTTCGGAGCTATTTTGAAATTCAGCACCTTGAGCCCTTACCAAAAATAACTTTGCTAGGAAAGTTGCGGCAGCCGGTTTTGTGATACGTCCTAAGTCACCTGTTGTTGCAGGAAGTATCTCAACCGCTTCTTTCATATCATTGATTAACATGGTATAAAGCTCCTCAAGCGTTCCTTTAGGATAGTAGAAATTTTCCGGCATACCCGATACGCTCTTTGTCATGATAGGTACTGCACCAAACGTGTTTGACAAGATAAAGTAAGCATAGGTACGCAAGAATAATATCTCGCCTCTACGTCCTTCCATTTTTTTCTTATCGGCATCACTCAAAGTGGCGTAGTTCTCCAAGAAAATATTACAACGATTAATCACAGGATAACAACCTTCGGATACACCACCGGAAACTTGTCCGATAAGTGCCATCAACTGAGAATTCATGTTAGTGCTAGTACCGGCCTGGGCATTCCAAGCTCCGGGTGCATATCCACCATTAGCTACACGATTGGCATCAGACCATGTAAAGACTTCAACGTCCGAGTTGATACCAAACACATAATTACCCGGATTATAATCTGGCTTGTAACGTAATATTTGATATGTTCCTTTTACCAGAGTCTCTAACCCTTCGGCACTTTTATAAAAGTCCTGAGTTAAAGTAGTAACCTGCTTTTCTTCAAGGAAATCCTGACAACCGGCAAAAGTCAATGCGCCGGCACATACTAAGAGGCTTATATATTTATTCATATTATACTATAATTTAAGAGTTAAAATCCGAGACGTAAACCAAAGACAAAGCTGGTTGTCATCATTGTATTATTATTTGTGGCACCTTGTAAATCGCCTACAGAGTTAAATGAATTCAAGTTATTAGTATCTTCAGGATTGACACCTGCTTTTACAACCTCACCACCAAACAAGAAAGGATTGATAACCTGAGCAAATACATTCAAGCTACGGATGCTATATTTCGATAATAACTTGTCTTTAAAGGTATAACCCAAAGAAATATTTCTTACAGAGACAAAAGAACCGTTATGTACATTGGCAGAACGGTTAACGTTTGCGTCCGATACATTTGATGCAGAAGTCAATTTAGGATATTTAGCATTGGGATTTTCTTCACTCCAGAAATCATTCAGACTAGCTTTGCGACCATAAACCACATAATCACCGGAGGCGTTAGGATCTATATTGTAATAGTATTTTTGGCCCAATCGTCCATAAAGGAAGAAGCTCAGTTCCCAGTTTTTATAGTTGAATGTATTTGTCAAACCAATTACTACTTTAGGGCTTCTGTTACCAACAATTTGCTTGTCGTCATCTTCAAGTTTATAGTTTTTATTCACTTCTTTAGGTTTATATTGACCCGGTGCAAAGTTATAACCGTTCTTTTTCCATTCAGCTATTTCTGCTAAATCTTCAGGAGTATTTTGCCATAACCCGTCAACAATATAATAACGGTACACGCTTAAAGGTTGCCCTATAAACCAGCCATTGCTAGGCATATCTTGTTTACCGTTTACCAAAGAGACAATTTCTTCTTTGTTATGTGAAATATTCAAATCAGTTCTCCATGTAAAATCTCTTTTGTCGATATTCACAGAAGATAAAGATAATTCAATTCCGGAGTTTTTCATTTCTCCAATGTTATCGAGAACATTTGAGAATCCGGTAATGCCCGGGATAGAACGGTCCATCAACAAATCAAATGTATTAGATTGGTACCATTCAAGTGTACCACTTAACCGTCTGTTAAGGACAGCAAAGTCGAGTCCGATATTGATCTGACGAGTTTTTTCCCATCCTAGCTTTTTGTTAGCCATATCTTTGGGAATCATACCAATAGCAGGTGTCGTGCCGTATACATAATTATATTGCGACAAAGGACCTGAAGTTGTATATGCACTTACAGCAGAGTTTCCGGTTACACCATAACCTAAACGAAGTTTTAACTCATCAATCCATTGAATCGATTTAATGAATTTTTCTTCCTGCATTTTCCATGCTAAGGCTACCGATGGGAAGTAGTCCCACTTATTACCTGTTGCAAGTACAGAAGCACCGTCATAACGTAAGGAAGCAGTAACTAAATAACGGTTCATTAAACCATAATTTACACGGCCCATGTATGACATTAATGAGTTTTCTGAAAAGCCCGAACCGTATGATGAAGGTTTACCGTTTAAGTTAGATGCCAAGTTCCACCATTTAGATGAATCATAAAGAATCTTATTTGCAGAAGCTGATAGGTTTTCGTACATACTTTTTTGAGCCGATTGTACAAGGGTAGCTCCGAAAGAGTGAATACCTACTTCTTTATTAAAGAAAAGAATGTTTTCAATCAACCAGTTCTTACGATCCTTAGATTCATTTGAAGCACTTGAATAAGCCGGATTTCCTTTACGGTTAATAGTAGATTGAGAACCTACCCAAGAGCCTTCTTTAACGTTATTGTAGTTTGTTCCTAAGTTGAAACGATACTTAAGCCAAGGGGTAAATGTTATTTCTGCAAAAGCATTTGCTTGTAAGTTTACACGACGTGTATTGTCTGACGTATTATCAATGTCAATATACGGGTTCCAAACAGGAGCCGAAGCATTACCACCCGGATAGTCAACCAAGTTGCCATCTTCGTCATAAGGTTTTGCTATCAAATACTGTGATAAAGCGCGTCCGTACAAGTCTCTGGCGCCAGTAGCTGAGCCTGAATAGTTCATTGTTCCGTATTCCTGCTCACTGTAAGAGGCGCTAATAGATGTACCTACGTTCAACCAATTGGTAACTCTTATTTCACCGTTGATACGTGCTGTATATCTGTAAAATCCTTGATTAAGCTGAACGCCCTTTGCATTATAATAGCCTAATGAAGTAAATAACTTGCTCTTCTCATTACCTGCAGAGATAGATAATTGATGGTTTTGGGTAATTCCTGTACGTGTCATCATCCCAATCCAATCAGTTGTTGGTATTTTAGAAGAATCATAGGTACCACCCTCATAAGCTTTTTGAAGTGCCGCAATACTTGCAGCATCACCATGACCAAATTTAGAAATATCAGCTTCTAAATTGGGTTCAGTCAACACGGTAGTTCCTAACTTATAAGTACCTCCGTTAATTTCAGCAGTACGAATACGGTCTAGCATTTCGCCTGCAGATGCCCAATCAGTAATAGAATTAGCAACATCAGCAGAGATTGTCATGTTGTAATCAACCTGAACCTTACCAGATTTACCACTCTTTGTAGTAACAAGTACTACACCATTAGCTCCGCGAGAACCATAAATAGCTGTTGACGAAGCATCTTTCAAGATTTCAATTGATTCAATGTCGCCGGGGTTTATGTCGTTTACATCTCCCATTAGCACTACGCCATCTACTACATAAAGTGGAGCGTTAGAGGCCTTAATTGAACGATTACCACGAATCACAACGGCTGAAGTTTCACCCGGACGAACATTCGACTGAATATCTACTCCGGCAGCCTTACCTTGCATCGCTGAAATGGCATTCTGAACAGGACGTTCTTTAAGCGTTTTTTCGTTTACAGAAGTTATGGCTCCTGTCACATCACTCTTTTTCTGAACACCATAACCTACTACTACCACTTCATCTAAAGCTTTAGCGTCTTCTTTAAGTTGAATTTTAAAGGTAGAATTACCGGCTACGGGAACCACTTGAGTAATGTAACCGATATAGCTTACTCTCAATTTTGCAGTCGAAGCTACATTCGTCAATGAGAAATTCCCATCAAGGTCAGTTATAGCACCATTGGTTGTTCCTTCGACTAAAACATTGGCTCCAATAATAGGCTCCGAGTTCTGATCAAGAACAACTCCTTTGATTGATTTGCCTTGAGCAAATGCCATTGTTGCTCCAATCAAAAATAAAGCAACCAACAAAAATCTAGGAAAGAAATTAGATAGTTTTAGGGATCTTCCCTCTTTTTCTTTGTTCTCCATAAGACTAAGTTTAACTAATAATAAATATAAAATTAAATATACTTCACAAAATTAGGTCTACAAAAACGATCTGCAGATTCATTTCCTTTTAACAATACTTTCAAATAATGCTTTTATATTATTTGATATTGAGGAAATGCGTGAGATAGTGTTGCAAAGTTCCCTCTTTTCTAAATAAAAGCAAATGGAAAAATGTACGAACACCTAGAATTTCCGATTCAAAAGCCAAATTTTACTGCTGAATTTGATGGTAGACTAATTAATATGATTTTATGTTAAAAACAGTAAAGGTTAATTGAGGATCCATCACATAAGCAAGCGGTAAACGACAATACATGTTATGAGGCACTACCTCTATTCATATTGGCGTATCAATAGATGTAATTGAGCTTTACATTACCTCAAAGAACAGACCTTGTTTGTTTCATAAAAAACTAAATCATGAAGTTTTTATTTTTTCTTGCGTGGGTAACTAAACATACATTAGGTATACATAACCTATGTGAATTGCTGGTTGCGAAACTTTTCGTAGACCCGGGTGTAGGGTATTCGTACACCCGGATCTACAGGTCGTGTACATGGGGGTGTACAAACTGTGTACATCCGGGTGGAGATGAAATTTGTTCACCTGCAAAATAAATCGCATAAGGGTACTGATGAGAATCCCCATATATAAGCAATAAACAGCTATAAACTTGTAAGGAATCACTGCAAAAAAGTTGGTGATACTTGGTGATACTTGGTGAGGCTTTTTTTGAGGCAAGTATCACACAGAAGATACTGTATATCAACCTATTAAGGCGTTGGTGATACTTGGTGATACTTTTTTTCATACTTTTTGGTTCTTCGTCACTTTAGGTGCAACTTTACCCCGATTCATATAATATTTTGGCTCTGAGTAGGCTTATGCCTGCTCTATTATACATTTGCCTTTTTATTCCTTTTATTTTATTGACGGTCCCCTCTGCCCGTCCATTGCTTAATGGAATATCTATGGCTGCCTGTATGGCCTCTTTTTCTTTTGCAATACCATATGCAAAGTTCCTCAAGGCCTTATTAGGTGATTTTTTGGTTTTTAGAATCCACTTCTCCAAATCATTCACCTGACCTTTTCCGTTTATGATGCTTCTGAACTCTCTGCATAAATCAACTAATGCTTTGATCTGAATGGATGGTTGATCTTCTTGTCTGAGTGTATTGCTGCTGTCCCCTAATAGAAGCTTTCTTATCTGGGCTTTTGATAGTTTACAGCTTTCATTTTCATCTTTTACTTTCCGGTTTGTTTGACGCACCTGCCTTCTGTTGTCTTTATATTTTTTACGTAAGGTACACGTTATTTTGGCAATAAGAGCAGTTCCTAATGCCCCTTTCATCTGCTTGGCAATGGCATACACATCAATGTGCCCGTTACTGATGATCCCTGCAAGTTCTTGTGTATGCTTCAGAGCCAGTTTCTGATCAGGATTCATGTAAGAAGATAACTTTCTATTGTGCATGATCAAATAGATCTGTCTGGTTGTTTTCCCTAATTCATTGGCTATTTCTAATATGGTATATCCCAAGGATTTGAGTTTTAAACTTTTCTGATACGTTTGAAGTTTATTTCTGTGTTGGGCCTTACCCATATGAAAGATAGCCTCCAAGATCATATCTTCTGCTTCTTCTTTTGTTGGGTATTGATGATATAAGCACTTGGATGGTTTCTTTAGCAAGGCAGCAACTTGGGGAGTTGCTGTGTCTATCATGTTCTTTATTAAATGAAAACGGTCGCAAATTTGGGTGGCATTGGGAATGGCCCGATTGATAGCTTCAATAAAAGATGGTCCGCGATCCCGGGTAATATATTGAATCTGGGGGTTCTTACTAAACCATTGTTCTACCGTTTCACCACCACGTTCATTCAATACCGCAACAGGTTTGCCCGTCAAGTGATCCACCACTACACTCATATAAATGTGACCTTTCTTCCAAGCAAAATCATCAATACCCACATAAGTACTCTGGCAACAAGGATTCTCTTTTCCCTGACGGTGAAGGAGTCTTAAGCAGCTCGAAGCACTGGAGGTGATGTGCAAAAGCCCAAGCAGCGAAGAGGCTCGCAAGGCGGAGGAGTTAAGCGAAACCCATAGGATCTGTTTCTCTGCAGAAAGGGTATTACGGGCATAAGGATGACAAATATCCGGTAATCTTTCTGCAAAGATCTTACGTTCGCAGCCGGGATTCCCGCAACGGTATTTGCCTACTTGAACTTCTAATAGCAGAGTGCGATCATAGACCGGTATATCCTGAAGATGACGAATATAGTGGCTATGTTTATGCTTACTGTACCGGTGGCAATACGGACATTGGGCCCTACTTGTATTAGAATGCAGTTTTACCCTGATAAAAGAGTGAAATTCCTCTATCAGGCCTACTTTTAAACCCGGAACGTTTATCGTGAATCGGAAGGATTTAAATAAAGAGCTTCCAATAATTTTGTTATTTACTTGCTTTGATTTATATTTGAATGTTGTAGATATGCTCTTGTCCATGTCATCTTTAGGATTGGTACTCATAAAGATACAAAAAACAAGGCGTATCTGCAACTTATTTTATCATAATAAACTACTGATAATCAGATAAATACAAGAAAAATAAAGCTTCAAAAGTTGCACCTAAAGTGACGGAGAACCTACTTTTTATGAAGAGCTACAGCTCAATTTGAACCAAATTAAATGCAAACGTATGATTTTCCATTCTCCCTATCGCCCGCTAAACATTATCTTTGCCCTCAAGGACATTGATAAACGAATAAAGCCTCAAAATGTAACTAGTAAACAATAAAATCATGAAGAACAAAATTCTATTTTCATTCATCGTATTGGCAGGCATAGCTGTATCGAGCGCAATGGCTCAGGTATTGCCAGGCAAACAGGAGACTTTAAAAACGCTCACGCTTGTAAATGGCTATTTTATGAAGAAATACGCTGATTACACCTTGCCTTCTAAAACAGACAGAGTACGCCCCAGTAATATATGGACCAGAGGAGTGTATTACGAAGGATTGATGGAACTATATAAAATATTCCCCAAAGAGGAGTACTATCAGTATGCCTACGGATGGTCTGATTTTCATAAATGGGGCATGCGCAACGGAACTACTACCCGCAATGCAGATGACCAATGTTGCGGACAAACGTATATTGATCTTTATAACATTTGCCCAACTTCACCTGCTATGTTGAAAGACATCAAGGCTTGTATGGATATGCTGGTAAATACACCTCAGGTAGATGACTGGACATGGATTGATGCCATACAGATGGGAATGCCTGCACTTGCCAAACTAGGAAAGCTAACCGGTAATACAGCCTATTTCGACAAGATGTGGGATATGTACGCCTACAGTCGTAATACGCACGGAGGCGGACTTTTTAACCTGAAAGATGGTTTGTGGTGGAGGGATGCCGATTTTGTGGCACCTTACAAAGAGCCAAACGGTGAAGATTGTTATTGGTCAAGAGGAAACGGTTGGGTATATGCTGCTTTAGTCAGGGTAGTAAATGAGATTCCAAAGAATGAAAAGCATCGGGCAGATTACATCAAGGATTTCATTACCATGAGTAAAGCATTAAAAGCTTGCCAGCGCTCAGATGGTTTCTGGAACGTTAGTCTGCACGATCCTTCCAACTTTGGAGGGAAAGAGACAAGCGGAACGGCCTTGTTTGTGTATGGAATGGCTTGGGGCATCAACAACGGTATATTAAATAAGGCAGAATATCTGCCGATCGCACTAAAGGCATGGGATGCGATGGTGAAAGAAGCAGTTCACGAAAACGGCTTTTTGGGATACGTTCAAGGAACGGGAAAGGAGCCTAAAGACGGCCAGCCTGTTACCTATACAAACATTCCCGATTTTGAAGATTACGGTATAGGTTGTTTCCTGCTGGCAGGAACAGAGATATACAAGCTCAAATAGTTATGTTTTAACTGGTTAAAGAAACGCAGGTGAGCTATGGCATTGGTCCATCAGTTCACCTGCGTACTTTTTTAATTGTTTAGTTTAAAAACCAAAACACCTGCGGTTGATATCAAGGTATTGCCAATCAAGACTTTAGACCCTTTAGGCAGAGTAAACTGATAAGGCTGGTCTGAATAATTAAGCACTATCCCCAAGCCATTTCTATATTCCATCGTTACTCCATAAGGTAAACTCTGAACGCCAATTCCCAAACGGGCGTATAATTTCTTAAGTATCTCGGCTTCCAATTTACCATCAAAAGAATCAACTCCTACATAGGTGACAGAACCTTTTCCCAATTTATAGTGTGTTACAGCCGGTTTGCCATCGTAGAATTCTTTCTGGTAGGTAGCCCATACTTCTGATGTTTCTCCGGGAATGAGTATCTCACCCCATGTATTCCATTGGTATTCTTTACCGTCCATCTTTACCAGACCGGGGTCACCGGGAAGCAGCAAATCATAAAAGTCCATCTTGTTTCCCGTCAGACCATTAATCAAAGAGCCAAACGCAGCTTCCGGCAAACGACCGTAGCGGTCTTTCTGGGCTGTGCGACATGTCACCACTAAATTTCCGCCCTTACGAACATAGTCTACCCAGCGACTAACGAGTGGCTCGTCGGCCAACTGATAGGCCGGTACAATCATGACCGGATAGCGGTTAAAGTCATTCTCTTCTGTTATAAAATCAACCGGTGCACCAAACGATTTCAATGTACGGTAGTACTTTTCAATGTGAGCCATGGTATTCCATGTGGCATTCTGCTTTTGCCTTTCAATGCTCCATGCATTTTCGTGATTGAACAAGATAGCTGTGCTACGTGCCACATAATCCGACGGTTTATTATTATACGCTGTAGCTTCTTTACGAAGCAACCTGATTTCATTGATAAATTGCTCGTATTCTCTTCCACCGGGAGTCACCGTTACCCCATCTGTACCTACTATGCCATAATGATATTGCTCCGTCCCATACAACGGCTGACGGTAACGATAGGTGCACACAAAGTCACTGCCACCGGCAAAAACACTCCACAACCAAAGCCGCACAGCTCCGGGTAGAGGTTGCGGGTTAATACTTCCCCAGTTCACTTGTCCGGGTTGAAGTTCCATTACTCCATAGGTACCATTAAGCGGACGGAAAAAGTCATTTGCCCAAGCTATTCTCAACGGATTACCCACCCGATAGCCTCTGCGGCCGATGCCTTCATTATCTCCATAAACCATGTATCGGGTGTATGAAACAAAATCCAGATCTTTGCTGCCGCCAATATGCCCTTCATCGTAATTGGGAATGTAGTTGGTGGTTACCCACTGGTTTTGAGCATATTTCTTAATCAACCGACATTGTTGATTAAGGAAATCGTTGGTTTGGAAAGCTGCAAAGCGTCTGTAATCCAAAATCTGATGGTGATTCATAAACATCTGGCTCATTTTAGGCAGTGTTATTTCATCAAAAGATTTATAATTCTGACTCCAGAATGAAGTACCCCAGACCTCGTTCAGTCTTCGGATGGAGTTCTGATACTTTTGTCGGAGAAAATCACGAAAAGCAATTTCAGCCTTCAGGTTATAATCAAACTGCACCGCAGGCTCGTTATCGAGTTGCCAACCTACTATCCGAGAGTCGCTTCCGTAATGCTTAGCCAATTGCTCAATCATTTTGTAGGCTAACTCTCTGTATATGGGAGACGCAAAAGAGGCGTGTTGACGAGCACCATGATCGAGTATCGTTCCGTTTTCCTGCTTTAACAGAATTTCCGGGTACTTACGGCTCAACCATACCGGCGGAGTAGCGGTTGAGGTACACATAATAACCTTCAAGTCGTATTTGGCTGCCAAAGCCACAGCTTTATCCAACCAGGCAAAGTCATACTTACCTTCTTCAGGTTCTAACTGGGCCCAAGCAAATTCAGCAAAATGAGTAAATTCAAACCCCAGTTCGTGCATTTGTTTGAAGTCACGTTCCCATTGTTCCGGGTTCCAATGCTCCGGGTAATAATACACGCCGGTCAAAGTAAGATCTCTCTCTTTGAACCATTTACCCTCTGCCTGCCTCGCTGCCTGGCACAGGGAAGTGCCAACGAGTAGTGCTACGAAGGATGATAATAAAAAATGTTTCATACGTATTATTTTTGAGATTATTTATTCACTTTGGTAGCTCTTCAATTTCTTTAAAACGCTCTTCTTTACCTTGAAAGCTGTTCCGTGTCGGGTACCTTTGGGAAAGGTAACCAAGTCTGAAATGTCTTCCCATTTTTGACGGTTTTTTGAGCGTACCGCTCCATACTTATGATCACAGTACTTATCAAAATACACATACACATCGTTGCCTATAAGTAAAGGAGTCGGACCTTCAGCCCAGTATTTACCGGTAATGGGTGCGGACACTTCTATTGGGAAACCGTCTTCTATTTTACTACAAGTAGTAATACGCAAATTCTTTTCCGGAGGATTGGAATTTTCATTCTTCACAACCATAAGTAGTTCACCGTTCTTATCTTTAAGAATAGCAGCATCAATAACACTGAAGTCGGGATTGAAAAACATTTTGGTTTCGGAAAATTCCCTGAAGTCTTTCGTTGTAACATAATAGATGCGGTGATTCAGTCCCTTTTCACTTTCACTGGTAGGTATTTCCTTGTGTCTTCCCGGCAAGGTGGTTGCCCAGAATATATAAAAGGTTTTGGAAGGCTTATCGTAAAACAGTTCGGGAGCCCAGCAATTGTGAGCACCCGGTTCATGCATCATAACGGGTATTGCTCGCTGTTCAGACCAATGTATCAGGTCTTTGGAAGAAGCATATCCAATGATACGATCTGTCCAGCTCGAAGTCCAAACCATGTGGAAGGTTCCATCGGGTGCTTCACAGATACTCGGGTCTCTCATCAGTTTATCTTTTCCCACCTGAGGTGTCAAAAAAGACTTCCCGTTATTCAAGGCTGTCCACTTCAACCCGTCATTGCTATAAGCCAAATGCAGTCCGTCTTTACTATCATTAATAAAATAGGAAAACAAATAAGCATTCTTCTGTCCCCACATAGAGATCCCGCATAAAAACAAAAAACACAATAAAACACTCTTCCTTTTCATAATATGGTCATTAAAATTTATACATACATCAACCATACAAATATAGTTTAATCTGTTAGAAAGCAAAAATACGAACTCCTTAAAAGCCATTCATATTGATTGAAAATACTGTAATATCGTACGAATGAATATAATAACATCCCTTTTCATACGAATTTCTATCATTATGTACATCTTTCTATTAGCGCAAAGAGTAAAACTGCATATTTTAGCATTCCGTTAATTTCAAATGCGCTTATTATGCAAAAAATCTTTTTTACAGCTTTATTGCTTTTCGCAATCATAACAAACATCGTTGCCCAAAATGCCACCGATATTAGTGGCAAATGGAAGTTCCAAATAGACAGAAATGATATGGGGATAAGAGAAAAGTGGTTTGCAAAAACGTTGCAGGATGAAATCAACCTGCCCGGCTCTATGCCCGAAAAATTAAAAGGAGACGATGTGACCGTTCACACCAAGTGGACAGGTAGTTTGTATGATAGCTCATACTACTACAACCCTTACATGGAAAAATACCGTGTTGAAGGAAACGTAAAGCTGCCTTTCTTTCTAACACCCGATAAGCACTATGTGGGCGTAGCTTGGTATCAGAAAGAAGTGAGCATTCCTTCAAACTGGAAAAACAAACGAATACTCTTGTTCTTGGAGCGTCCGCATATTGAAACCACCTTATGGATCAATAATAAGGAAGTGGGCACACAAAACAGTCTCTGCGTGCCTCATGTTTATGACATCACCCAATGGGTGTCTAAAGGGAAATGTCGCGTTTCCATCAGGATTGATAACCGCATTAAAGAAATCAATGTGGGACCGGATTCTCACAGTATAACTGACCAGACACAAGGCAACTGGAATGGAATTGTGGGGAGAATGGAGCTACAAGCTACCCCAGTGACTCACTTTGATGATATTCAAATATACCCCGACCTCCAAAACAAAAAAGCAAACGTAAAGATAAAACTGGTAACTGGATTTAATCAGGATAACGTTCAAATAAGGCTCTCGGCTAAAAGTTTCAATACAGGAAAACAGCATGTTGTTCCGTCCGTATCAAAGGATTTCATCATCAAAGAAGGAACTCTTGAATGCCAGATGGATCTGCCCATGGGCGAGAATATGCTAACTTGGGATGAGTTTGATCCGGCGTTATATAAATTACAGGCCGAATTGATCAGTAAGCACGGAAAAGAGAGTAAAACAGTACAGTTTGGTATGCGTGAGTTTAAGATTGAAGGTAAATGGTTTTATGTAAACGGTAATAAAACAATGCTTCGGGGTACTGTAGAAAACTGTGATTTCCCACTAACCGGCTATGCACCAATGAGTATCAAAGAATGGGAACGGGTATTCAGGATCTGTCGCAAATACGGTTTAAACCACATGAGATTCCACTCATTCTGTCCTCCGGAAGCAGCATTCATTGCTGCCGATCTGGTCGGATTTTACCTACAACCTGAAGGACCTAGCTGGCCCAATCACGGTCCGAAGCTAGGACTGGGACAACCCATTGATAAGTATCTGATGGAAGAGACGATCAGACTCACCAAAGAATACGGTAATTATGCCTCATACTGCATGCTGGCGTGTGGAAACGAACCTTCGGGAAGATGGGTAGCTTGGGTTAGTGACTTTGTTGATTACTGGAAAAAAGCAGATTCAAGAAGAGTTTATACAGGTGCTTCTGTAGGTGGAAGCTGGCAATGGCAACCGCGTAACGAATACCATGTAAAAGCAGGAGCCAGGGGGTTAAGCTGGGTAGGTTCCATGCCTGAATCGAATTCGGATTACAGGCAGCGGATTGACTCCGTGAAACAGCCTTATGTTTCTCATGAAACGGGGCAGTGGTGTGCTTTCCCCAATTTCAATGAAATAAAGAAATATACGGGAGTCAACAAAGCCAAAAACTTTGAAATATTTCGTGATCTGTTGAATGACGGCAAAATGGGAGATAAAGCACATGACTTTATGATGGCATCCGGAAAGTTACAAGCGTTGTGCTATAAACACGAAATTGAGAAGACGCTCCGTACACCCGATTATGCAGGTTTTCAGTTATTAGCCCTGAATGATTATTCGGGACAAGGTACTGCTTTGGTAGGACTACTAGATGTTTTCTTTGAAGAGAAGGGCTACGTAACATCCGAAGAAGTTCGTCGTTTTTGCAGTTCCACTGTTCCATTGGCTCGAATCGATAAATTCGTTTACACCAACAATGAAATTTTCAAGGCTAACATAGAAGTGGCTCATTTTCATAAGAATCCCCTCAAAAATGCGCTGGTTACGTATACAATCAAAGATAAGTGGGGCAAATTATTTAGCAACGGAACCGTATGTATCAAAGACATCCCAGTTGGGAATTGCTTTGAACTGGGACAAGTTAGCTACGATTTAAAAGACATTACTGAGCCTATACAACTAAATCTGGAGGTAAGGATAGAAGGTACAGATGCTGTTAATGACTGGGACTTCTGGGTATACCCCGAAAAGGTAGAAATGAATCAGGGAGAGGTTTATGTAACAGACTCTCTAGATAGTAAAGCACAACAGATACTTGAACAAGGCGGCAATGTATTGATAACAGCAGCGGGAAAAATTTCATACGGTAAAGAGGTGGTTCAATACTTCACTCCTGTATTCTGGAATACTTCTTGGTTTAAGATGCGGCCTCCGCATACCACCGGTATATTGGTAAACGACAAACATCCGTTATTCAGGAACTTCCCCACTGAGTTTCACAGCAACTTACAATGGTGGGAATTACTCAATAAAGCTCAGGTAATGCAGTTTACAGAGTTACCGGATCATTTCCAGCCATTGATACAAAGCATTGACACCTGGTTTGTGAGCCGAAAAATAGGAATGTTGTTCGAAGCTAACGTTCTGAAAGGGAAGTTGATGATGACAAGTATGGATCTGACCAGTCGCCTTGACCAAAGAGTGGTTGCCCGACAGATGTACAAGTCTGTTCTGGATTACATGAACTCAGATCATTTCCGTCCGACAGAACAAGTCGACATCGAAATCATTCGGAATTTATTCATAAAAAAAGCGCCTAAAATTGACTCTTTTACAAAAGATTCACCCGATGAGCTGAAACCGGTGAAAGGCAATAAAGGCATATAAATAATCTACTAATTATGAACAGATACACATTACTGGCTGCATTATGGCTTAGTGTTACCGGCTACGCCCAGCAAACAAGTTTTTCATTTTGTTTTGATGGAAACAAGAAAGATGAGAAGGCATTGCAAATTACTAAACAACAAGTGTTTAGTGAACAAACGGGGTACGGATACGACTTACAGTCGACACCTGATTTGAAAGCAAACAAGCCTTTCTATTTTTCCGTGGCGGTTCCCGATGGCAATTATCGTGTAACAGTTACGTTAGGTTCAAAGAAATCGGCCGGAGTAACCACAGTGCGAGCAGAATCACGCAGGTTATTCATTGAAAATCTGCCTACACGAAAAGGAGAATTCGTGCAACAGTCATTTGTAGTCAATAAACGCAATACAGAAATTGCTCCGGGTGAATACGTGAAAATAAAAGTTCGCGAAAAGAGCAAGTTGAATTGGGATAATAAACTAACGCTAGAGTTCAACGGAGATGCTCCCCTGCTTTCCGCTCTTACCATTGAGAGAGTCAGTGATGTACCCACTATCTTTTTGTGTGGCAACTCTACTGTAGTAGATCAGGACAACGAGCCTTGGGCTAGCTGGGGACAAATGATCACTCGTTTCTTTGACGACCAGGTTTGTGTTGCCAATTACGCCGAATCGGGTGAATCGGCCAATACATTTATTGCTGCCGGACGATTAAAGAAAGCACTCAGCCAAATGAAAGCGGGTGATTACCTTTTTATGGAATTCGGACACAATGATCAAAAACAAAAAGGGCCCGGAAAAGGTGCGTACTATTCCTTTATGACCAGTCTGAAAACCTTTATTGACGAAGCTAGAGCACGTGGTGCACACCCCATTCTGGTAACCCCAACCCAAAGGAGAAGTTTCGATGAGAGAGGAAAGATTAAAGATACACACGAAGATTATCCCGAAGCCATGAAGTGGCTGGCACACAAAGAAAACGTGCCTCTCATTGATCTCAATTCAATGACCCGTGTACTTTATGAAGCAATGGGTGTTGAAAATTCCAAGAAAGCATTCGTTCATTATCCTGCCAATACGTATCCGGGGCAAACAAAAGCATTGGAAGACAATACACACTTCAATCCTTACGGAGCATATCAAATCGCACAATGCATCTTGCAGGGTATAATTGATCAGAAAATGCCTTTGCAGAAATACATCAGAAAGGATTTTAAAGGGTACGACCCTCATCATCCCGACGACATCCATTTATTTCACTGGAACCTGAGTCCTTTTGCTGAAATAGAGAAACCTGACGGCAACTAAGTAAATATAAAGCATAACGATTAAATTTATGAGGAAAATTATTATAAATACTCTTGCGATCTTTGTCACAATAAGCCTACACACACATGCCCAGAAAAGAGGTGAAATACCCACATTTCAATGGGGAACCACGGGCAAACAAATAGATCTGTCGTGGGCAGCGGAAGTGGGTAGCAGAGTAGAGGATAACCAAAGTACAAACACATTTAAGGTAAAAGATTTCGGAGCACAGAACGACAGCAATTACCTGAGTACGCAGGCTATACAGAAAGCAATTGATGCCTGTAGCAATGCAGGAGGAGGTAAAGTGCTTTTTGAGTCGGGATATTATCAGACCGGAGCATTGTTCGTCAAAAAAGGTGTTTACTTACACATTGGCGCCGGAACCACTCTACTGGCAAGCACAGACATCAATCAGTATCCCGAATTCAGGTCTAGAATTGCAGGTATCGAAATGGTATGGCCATCGGCTGTAATCAATATCATTGATACGCAGCATGCTGGTATAACGGGAGCAGGTACAATTGACTGCAGAGGTAAAGTCTTTTGGGACAAGTATTGGGAGATGCGGAAAGAGTACGTCCAAAAAGGTCTTAGGTGGATTGTTGACTATGACTGCAAACGGGTTCGGGGCATTCTTGTTTCAGGATGTTCTGATATCACGTTAAAGGATTTTACGCTGATGCGAACAGGCTTTTGGGGAATACAAATATTGTATTCCAACCATTGTACATTGCACAAACTTACTGTAAACAACAATATTGGCGGGCACGGACCTAGTACCGACGGCATTGATATCGATTCTTCTACTTACGTGCTTATTGATGGTTGTGACATTGACTGTAATGACGATAACATCTGTCTGAAGGCAGGAAGGGATGCCGACGGATTACGGGTTAACCGCCCCACCGAATATGTAGTGGTTCGTAACTGCATTGCACGAAAAGGGGCCGGACTGATTACTTGCGGAAGCGAAACATCCGGAGATATCAGGTATGTATTGGGGTATAACCTTCAGGCATACGGTACTTCTTCTACACTCAGGCTGAAATCTGCCTTGAATCGGGGAGGAACTGTTGAATATATATACATGACCGACGTGATTGCCGATGGCGTACAAAATGTGCTGGCTGCTGATTTGAACTGGAATCCCAGCTACAGTTACTCCGAACTGCCAGCAGAATATGAAGGAAAGGAAGTACCTGAGCATTGGAACGTAATGCTGCAAAAAGTTGAGCCCGTTGAAAAAGGGTATCCTCATTTTAATCATGTATATTTGGCCAATGTAAAAGCTACCAATGCCAAACAGTTTATTTCTGCATCGGGATGGGATGATTCACTCACGTTGAATGATTTTACGTTATACAACCTCGATGTTGAGGCAGAAAAGGCCGGTATCGTAGCTCATACAAAGAAATTCAGGTTAACAGATATCAAGCTAAAGATCAGCGACAATAGCCAAATTGAATTTAACAAGAACAGTCAGCTAAAAAAGAACATTCGTTATGAGTAAACTGCTTACTATCAGTTATTTACTGGGCGTATTATTAATTTCCGTACCGGTTTTTGCTCAAGACAAGAAGGATTTTCAAAGAGTAATAGGTGGTGATGTTAAGAGCCCCAGAATTTTAGCTTGTGATCATCCTGAGTTTTCATTTCACTTACCTGAAATGGCCGGAAATCTTCATTTCGGCATAGAAAACCAAGGTAAAAATAAATGGCTGAAAGATTTCACTCAGATAAAGACGAAAGAGAGCAAGCAGAAGATTATTTATAAGATCAAAGATGAGTTTATAGCAAAGGCAGAACTGATTATTCGTGTCACAAACCTATCTCACACAGATGGAATTATATTAGAAGCGGAAATCATTAACTTACCTGCCGAAACTTATTTAACTTGGTCTTTTGGAGGGTGTTACGGCGTAGAACTGGGCGATAAAACAGACAGTCATTTAAAACCCTCGTATTGCAAAGACAATGTGTTCAGCATAGAAGGGAATGCATTTACCTGTTACTACGGAGAAAGTATGAAGCTACGAGTTATTCAGGGAATAGCTCCTCTCAGTTCTGAACTAAAGCTATCAGAGACATATCGGCAAGGTCCGCCGGCATTATCGGGACGCACACCTCTGAAAAACGGAGAAAAACTTTATCTCTGTATTTACAAACAGAACAAGCAAGCCGATTATAATTATTACATGCTGCGAGATCTCTTTGAATACGAATACAATAAATAGCAATACCAATGAAGGCTTATTTAAAAAAATGGAGGTTGTTCATTCTAATTCTGGCTATGCCGGTGAAAAGCATGGCTCAAGAGTATAAGATATGGCAGTTTACCCCCGAACAATTGCCTAAAATAGACGGCAACGCAGCAGATTGGGAAGCTGTTCCCGACTCATTCGTGATCAGCATTGATCGGATGAAAGAAGATGAAGGGAGATACACCAGCGCCAAGAAATCAACTTTGGATGTTCGGGTCAAGGTGGCTTGGTGCGCCGGAATCAATCGGTTGTATTTTCTTTACGAAGCCTATGATAATTATTGGCGATTTAGCGAGAACAGTTTAAATACTGACATATTTGAGGTGGTAGTAGATGGCAACTGCTCAGGCGGCCCTTTTATAGACAGATTCTTTCCCGGCAAAAAGACTGACGTATGGCAAAGTTGGTTTAATTTTCACGGTTGTCATGCACAAAACTACCACATTTTCACCCCACCGCACAAAGAAGATTGGTGTATGTTGTGGGGGCCACAGGTTTGGCTCAAAGAAAAACCTTACGCAGATTACGCATATAAATACCATTTCAAAGAGGGCAAACCGGGAAAGTTGACACTGGAGTTTTACCTTACTCCCTTTGATCATGCAGATGCTGCCGGTCCGCAAAAGTCAAAGCCCACGATTCTACAAGAGAACAAACACGTAGGTTTGTGCTGGGCCGTCATTGATTATGATGCCGATCCGCAAAATAAAGACGGATTCTGGAACCTCTCGTCGGAACATACCATGTATGGCAATGCCGATTATCTTTTGAAAATGCGTTTAATGCCTCTCATTAAAAATAAAAAGCCATGAAACACATCCTCTGTTTGCTGTTTTTTCTTAGCCTGACAACTGTCGATCTTGCTGCAGCCACACACAATATTAAAGAATATGGCGCCATAGGAGATGGCAAGCACATCGATTCTCCGGCCATAAATGCTGCTATTGAAGCAGCAGCTCAAAACGGCGGAGGCACCGTCTATATTCCAGCAGGAAAATACGCTTGCTACTCCATTCGATTAAAAAGCCACCTGACCATTTATCTGGAAGCAGGTGCTGAAATTATAGCAGCATTCCCTACGCAGACAGAAGGTTATGACGAAGCAGAGGAAAACCCTCATAACCTGTATCAGGATTTCGGACATAGTCATTGGAAGAATTCACTGATGTGGGGCATCGGTCTGGAAGACGTCACCATCTGCGGACCGGGGCTTATCAATGGTAAAGGATTAACCCGTGAAGAAAGCAGATTACCCGGTGTGGGCAATAAAGCCATCAGTCTCAAATTATGTAAGAATGTTATTCTAAAAGATTTCTCCATGTTACACTGCGGGCATTTCGCTTTGTTGGCTACCGGTGTAGATAATCTGACCATTCATAATCTTAAAGTAGATACCAATCGCGACGGATTTGATATTGATTGCTGTCGGAACGTACGAATATCCGATTGTAGTGTGAACTCTCCCTGGGACGATGCCATCGTGCTCAAAGCATCGTATGCACTAGGCTTTTTTCGTGACACCGAGAACGTTACCATTAACGGTTGTTACGTATCCGGATTTGATAAAGGTACCATGTTATCGGGTACATACGAACGGCTGCATCCGCAGGCACCCGACCATGGATTTGTAACCGGAAGAATTAAGTTGGGAACCGAATCAAGTGGAGGCTTTAAGAATATAGCCATCAGTAATTGTATTTTTGAACGTTGTAGGGGACTGGCATTGGAGACCGTTGACGGTGGTCATCTGGAAGATGTTGTTGTATCCAACATTACTATGCGCGATATAGTAAATGCCCCTATTTTCTTAAGATTAGGAGCCCGTATGCGTAGTCCGGAAGGAACGTCTATAGGAACGATGAAGCGCATACGGATAAGCCATGTGAATGTATTTAATGCCGATTCGAGGTACTCGTGTATCATAAGCGGCATTCCCGGGGCACGGATAGAGGATGTCTCTTTTCAAGACATTCATATCTATTTTCAAGGAGGTTATACGGAAGAAGACGCCAAGAGAACGCCACCCGAACAGGAAAAAGCGTATCCGGAGCCTTGGATGTTTGGCACGATTCCCGCTTCAGGTTTTTACGTTAGACATGCTAGGAACATTCATTTTGAGAATGTCAACTTCCATTTTGAAAAGCCCGACGGCAGACCTCTTTATGTAACCGATGATGCCGAGATAACCAGAAAATAAGTCTACACAAATGTTTTTATTGTCTTTTTGCAATAAAATAACGGTATAAAACCATTATCTTTGCACGTTGCAAAAAGATAATAAAAACTCAAGATATGGATAAAAAGTTCAAAAGAACAACCGTAACCTCAGCACTTCCTTACGCAAATGGTCCGGTTCATATTGGCCACTTGGCAGGTGTTTATGTACCCGCAGATATTTACGTGCGCTATTTAAGGTTGAAAAAACAAGACGTTTTGTTTGTCGGTGGATCTGATGAACACGGAGTACCCATTACCATCCGTGCTAAAAAAGAAGGGATCACCCCTCAAGACGTAGTTGATCGTTATCACTCAATCATTAAAAAATCATTTGAAGACTTTGGTATTTCATTTGATATTTATTCACGTACATCATCTGAGACACACCACAAACTGGCTTCAGACTTTTTCCGTACCTTGTACGACAAAGGAGAGTTTGTAGAAAAAACGTCCGAACAATATTACGACGAAACGGCACATCAGTTTCTGGCCGACCGTTACATTACCGGTGAATGTCCGCATTGCCACTCCGAAGGAGCTTACGGCGATCAATGTGAAAAGTGCGGAACTTCACTTTCTCCTACTGATCTGATTAACCCCAAAAGCGCTATTAGCGGAAGCAAACCCGTGATGAAAGAGACAAAGCATTGGTACTTGCCTTTGGACAAGCATGAAGGGTGGTTGCGCCAATGGATTCTGGAGGATCATAAAGAGTGGCGTCCCAATGTGTACGGACAGTGTAAAAGCTGGCTCGACATGGGCTTACAGCCTCGTGCGGTGAGCCGCGACCTTGATTGGGGAATCCCTGTACCGGTTGAAGGTGCAGAAGGAAAAGTACTTTATGTATGGTTCGATGCACCCATCGGATATATTTCAAATACCAAAGAACTACTACCTGATACGTGGGAAACCTGGTGGAAGGATGAAGAAACCCGCTTGGTACACTTCATCGGAAAAGACAACATTGTATTCCATTGCATCGTATTCCCTGCTATGTTGAAAGCAGAAGGAAGCTATATATTGCCCGATAATGTACCCAGTAATGAATTCCTGAATTTGGAAGGTGATAAAATATCAACTTCGCGCAACTGGGCAGTATGGTTGCATGAATATCTGGAAGAATTTCCCGGAAAACAAGACGTACTTCGCTATGTGTTGACCGCCAATGCTCCGGAAACGAAAGACAATGATTTCACATGGAAAGATTTTCAGGCGCGCAATAATAATGAATTAGTAGCTGTTTACGGTAACTTTGTTAACCGTGCTCTGGTACTTACTCAAAAGTATTTTGAAGGAAAGGTTCCGCAAGCAGGCGAACTGACTGAATACGACAAAGAAACATTGAAGGAATTTGCTGATGTTAAAACGGAAGTTGAAAAACTACTCAATGTATTCAAATTCCGCGATGCACAAAAAGAAGCAATGAACCTGGCCCGTATCGGAAACAAATACCTGGCCGACACTGAACCCTGGAAACTGGCTAAAACAGATATGGACAGAGTAGCTACCATCCTGAACATCAGCTTGCAGTTAGTGGCCAACTTAGCTATAGCCTTTGAGCCTTTCTTGCCGTTCAGCTCTGAAAAGTTACGTAGAATGCTCAATATGGAGAGTTTTGACTGGGCCAATCTGGGACAAACAGATCTATTGCAAGCCGGTCATACACTCAACACACCCGAATTACTATTCGAGAAGATTGAAGACAGCACCATTGAAGCTCAGGTGCAAAAATTACTCGATACCAAAAAAGCAAACGAAGAAGCTAACTACAAGGCCAACCCCATACGTGCTAATATTGAATTCGACGATTTCATGAAGCTCGACATACGCGTTGGTACCGTTTTGGAATGCCAGAAAGTGCCCAAAGCAGATAAACTGCTGCAATTCCGTATTGACGACGGCTTGGAACAAAGAACCATTGTATCGGGCATCGCACAGCATTACCAACCCGAAGAATTGGTAGGGAAACAAGTTTGCTTCATAGCCAACTTAGCTCCACGTAAGCTCAAAGGGATTGTTAGTGAAGGAATGATTCTTTCTGCGGAAAACAATGATGGAAGCTTGGCTGTTATCATGCCCCAAAAAGAGGTTAAGCCGGGAAGCGAAGTTAAATAGACGCTTTTTTTTTAAGCTATTAGCATAATGAAAGAGCAATCGCTAAAACAAAAAACAGTCGGAGCTCTGCTCTGGAACTTGTTGGACCGTATGGGACAACAAGTTCTGTTGTTTATTGTAGGCATCATCGTTGCCAACATCCTCTCCGTAGAGGATTACGCATTGGTGGGGATGCTTGCTATCTTTACCGCTATTGCCAATATTGTGCTCGACAGTGGTTTCAGCTCCGCTTTAATTCGTAAGCAAGACGCTACCGAAGAAGATTATAGTTCCGTTTTTTACTTCAATCTTTCTATTAGCGTAGTACTATATGCCATCCTTTTCTTTGCCGCCCCTTACATTGCTCAGTTCTATAATCAACCGTTATTGACAGATCTTACCCGGATCATCTTTCTAAGCCTGCCGTTCAACTCGCTAAGCTTAATACAAAACACCCTTCTGAACAAGAAGATAGAGTTCAAAAGGCTTGCAAAGATAAACTTTATATCCTTGTTGATATCGGGTGGCTGCTCACTGGCTATGGCCTATAACGGACTGGGTGTATGGACATTGGCATGGCAGCCGGTTATCTTGTCGTTTAGCAAATCTGCCCTGCTTTGGATGTCAAACCAATGGCGACCGAAGCTGATCTTTCAACTCTCTAACATCCAGAGTTTGTTTGGTTTTGCTTCATCTCTGTTGCTTGCCAGCCTCATCAATTCTATTTTTACAAACATCTATTCAGTAGCCATCGGTAAGTTGTATCCTACCAAAGATCTGGGCTATTATTCTCAGGGTAACAAGATCAGCCTGATGGTTATCAGTTCCATCTATTCCAGTCTGCAAGCTGCCACATATCCTATTTTTTCGAGCATTCAAGACGACAAAGAAAGAAGCATCCGGTCTTACAGAAAAACCATACGTTTTACTGCATTCCTTACCTTTCCGTTAATGATTGGACTTGTTTCCATAGCCGAACCGTTGATTTCCATTCTTCTGAAAAAGGAATGGGCGGGCTGTATACCATTCTTTCAGCTCACCTGTATAGCCGGTATCTTTACCATACTAACATCCATCAACCAAAATTTCATTAAAGTATATGGTCGGTCTGACGTTATATTCAAATTAGAAATAGTCCGTACCGTTCTTATTATTCTTGGTCTCTTGGTTTCATTAAAAGAAAGCGCCTTAGTCATGATTGGCATTCAAACACTCATTCAGGCAATTATCTACCTGATCAGCATAATCTATATTGGCCACTCTATTGAATATTCATGGACGAAACAACTCAAGGACATACTTCCCTATACAGTGATTTCAGTTTTGATGTGGGGACTGCTAGTAATACCTGAATATTACATAGGTTCCTATTACGCGTTGCTTCTGACTAAAATGACGATTGGCATCCTTTTCTATTACATAACCAATAAGTACTTAGGATCACAAATACTTCGGGAAGCCGTTGAAATACTCTTTAAACAAAAATCCAAATAACATGAACTCTCCATCAGTAAAAGTAAGTATCATTATGTTGGCATACAACATAGGTCGGTATATTGAAACTGCCATAAAAGGAGTTATACAACAAAAAACCAATTACCAGATACAACTCGTAATTGCCGAAGATTGCAGCACAGACAACACATTGGAAATATGTACCCGTTACAAAGAATTGTATCCTGATATAATTACATTGGTAGCACACGAAAAAAACAGGGGATTACAACGGAATTTCATGTCGGCTCACGAACATTGCACCGGTGAATACATCGCAATTTGTGATGGAGATGATTATTGGATAGACCGGAAGAAACTACAACGTATGACCGATTTCATGGACAAACATCCTGATTTCGCCATCTGCTTCCATCGTGTTATTAATTACTACGAGGAAGACGGTAGTAAAAGTTTATCAAACGGTGGGCAGAAACAAATTACAGATATCAGAGACCTTGCCAGAGGGAATTACATAACCAACTCATCTTCACTTTTCAGACGGAGTTACTACCCACAAGTGCCCGAATGGTTTGGTCAGATTAACCTATGTGATTATGCCATGCACATGCTGAACGCACAACATGGAAAGATATACTATTTCAAACGTCCCATGGCAGTATACCGCAAACACAGCAAAGGAATTTGGAGCGAGAGAGATACCGATAAAAAGCTAGCCATCACGTTGCATGTCAGAGAGCTCTTAATGGATTACTTCAAAGATCAAGTAGAAGTCCTTCAAGGGCTCAGACAGTCCCATAAATCCATCTCATTAAACCTGATCAGGTATTATATGCAGAAAGGAGATACCCACATGGTAACAGTTGTAGAAGACAGAATTCTCACATACAACCCGGGAATAGAGAGACAACAACTGAAAAAAGAAGCCGCAGATACCTCATTAACTCTGAAACAACGCTTGCAACAGTCGGTTATGCGCTGCATTAAACAGGGCAGAGTTTTGGTATCACGATTAATACCTCTGCCTGGAGTTCGATAAAAGCTACATGACACGACGTAGGGCCTCTTCCAGCATGCCATTATTGACCAATATCTTCTCTACAAATTCCCTAAAGGCACCAAAGCCACCGTGAGCAGATGTGACATAATGAACCTCCTTTTTGATATAAACTGGAGTATTAGCCGGAGAGGCACTAAAGCCAACCTCTCTGAGAAGACGGATGTCATTGATATCATCACCAATAAAAGCCACATCGGCGAGAGTAATACCCATTTCCTCGCATAATTCACGCGCCTTAGCCAATTTATCATTAACTCCCAGATAGCAACGCTCTATCTTCAATTTAGCCGCACGTTTCTGTACAATCTGCGTATTCTCACCGGTCATAATGGCAACCGGAATACTAAATTCACGGAGGAAAAGCACACCCCAGCCATCTTTAACTGAAAAACGTTTCATGACATCACCATCGGCCGTATAATACATGCCACCGTCTGTCCACACACCATCAATATCTGTAATCACCAATTTGGGTAAAGCCATATCTTCTATTCTATATCTTTGGGATAAATTATTTCGTTACGTTTAATGGTTGCCTTCACTTTTTTACCGACAACCCTATCTTTGTCGACCCATTTGTAGCCATCACCCGGACTTAACAAATGAATATCATCTTCCGTAATAACATGACCGGGTAATAATTCCTGCCTAGTAGCTATTGAGCGTTCAAGTTTTACTTTGGCACCAGCCACACTCTCATCAATATAAAGTTCCTCTTCGCCTAACCACCTCTCGGCTATTCGTATATCTCTGATCATGCGGTTTACACCCTCGGGTCCTAAAGAGCCCAATTGGTCGGTTCCTTTCATGTGCCGATCAATCGTGATGTGCTTTTCAATGATTTCAGCACCCATACCTACAGCCACCACCGGAGCCGAAATACCAATGGTATGATCCGAGAAACCAATACGATATTGTCCGTAATGCTTTTTCAGATAAGTAATGGTTTTCAGATTCAGGTTATCCGGATAAGTAGGATATTGAGAGACACAGTGCAAAATGGATATCTCAGAATGATATCTCGTAATCACAGCCAGTGCCTCATCCAACTCTTTTTTACCCGCCATACCCGTTGATAAGATGATGGGTATTTTCGTTTCCGCCATAATTTCCAACAAAGGCAAGTTCGTCAAGTCACGGCTCGCCACCTTTAAGAAGTCAGGAGTAAACAGTTTGAGCAAAGACATGCAACCTCTTGAACAAAGAGTCTCCACAAAATCGAGCCCTAAAGACTTAGCGTGTTTATATACTTCAAAGTGTTCTTCATCGGTAAGCTCTAAGAAAGCACGGTGCTCTCCATAAGTCCGTCCAAAAGAATGCGGAGAGTCATACAACCTATTCATCTGAGAATCAGTAAGTTCCTCATTCAAATCACGTTTAGTCATTTTCACCGCATCCATAGGACACAAGTCCAAACCAAAGACCTCCTCCTTTACAGGACGTGATACTAAATCAACAATAAGTTTAGCGATGTCAACCGATCCATTGTGATTCTGTCCTATTTCACCTATTATATAAGTACTCTTCATCACCTATTATTTTTCATTTTTTGCAATATTCTCCAGCATCTTCGCACGATAGTCCGGATGCTGCTTTACTAACTGTAGCAATTCACTCACTCCGCCTCCATTGATAGCCTTAAAATCAGCATACAAATTCTGGAGCAACGTAAAATCGTCCATTGTATCGAGCGTGAAACGCAGATCAAACCTTCCTTCCAGATAATCGGGTAACGGCAACAATCGAACGGAAAACTCTTCGGGATGAGTGTACATGTAAATTGTGACATGCTCCACATAGAGTTTCTCTTGCGTAACCTTTGCTATTCGTTTCAAGGCATCCAGCGTAGTAACTTCCGCAAACAATCCCAGATGCGATTTAATAGTAGGCCTTCCATCTTCAAAGCCAAACGCCACGTAATCAGCCGGCAATTCATCATGCGCATTTAGCAATGTTTTAAAGCTATCCGGCTGCAGAAACGGATTATCCGAACACACACGCACCATTCTATCCAGTCCAAAAGCTTCTCCCGCTTTAATAAAGCGATCTAACACATTATCCTCATCGCCACGAAAACAATGAATGCCCAGTTTACAGGCAGTCTCTTCCAGCACATCATCCTGCTTTCTTACCGTAGTAGCCAGTACAATACACATTTCCGGGAAAACCGCCTTTATATTTCCTATCAAAATATCGAGAATGCATTTTTCTCCATCAAACGGCAGCAAAATCTTGTTATGCAACCGAGTAGAGCCCGTACGAGCCTGAATAACTATTCCATCTTTCATATTTTCATCCTCCTGAAAGCATCAATGTATGATCCGGGCGTGACGTTAATCACTTCCTTCCCTTTTTTACGAGCATAAGCATCCAATACAAAATAAGACTTGAAAGCCACATACATGTGATACAGAATCGTATAAAGATGAGCCGAGTTCAAATCTTCTTTCTGTACTTTGGCCGCCTGAGACTGATTCTGATCATAAAAATGCTTTTGATGCATTAATACTTCATTGTCATCGGTCACCGTAATCTCGGGCAACCACGAATGATCGGCTCCCGCCAGATATATCTTCTTAAAAGGAAGTCGCAAACCCATTGCAATAGAAGGAATCAATACATTGTGAGGACGCGGCACTCCCCATCCCCTATCAAAAATAAAGTCACATATATTCTGAAATCCCTCTATCGGCGTTGTGTTATATGCATACACTTTAATATGGGGATTTGCAGCAAGCATGGGTTGCCAATCTCTGTTTTTGTAAGCCCTTACAGGAATAAAGAGACACATGGGCCACACTGTTTTCCGAGCCATTGTTTCAAAAAGTTGAACACGTTTCTCCGGCACTATCCAGAAAAGAGGATCTGCAATCAGATACAACTCCGGTTTCAATTCCTCAAACATAGGAGACGAGACACAAAAGTTCACTGCCAACAATGTTTTTCCTTTTATAAACCCGGCCGCTTCTTGCACCGTTTTGTTAAGTGAAGGTCCGTTAGCCAGAATCAGTAACTCATCTGCATTACGGAAAGAGGTAGGCAACGTAGTGTTTAAGCGCGACTGAAGTACTATTTTCACTACGCTTAACAAGCTTTGCCAACCTTGTTCCATCCGTTTCATCCATTTATCTCCCATATACTATTTTGCTTATATCCGGCAAAGATAGATACTTTACCGTTTTTTACACTAAAAAATAAACGAATTTATAGATAGAAAGCGGTAAAAGCACTACTTTTGTCAAAACATTCAGCTTATGAGAGTACTATTAATCAACACTTCCGAACGAATTGGCGGGGCCGCCGTTGCCGCAAGCCGCCTCATGGAATCATTGAAGAATAACGGCATAAAAGCCAAACTATTGGTACGCGATAAGCAAACCGAACAAATCAGTGTGGTAGGGCTGGAACGTTCCTGGCTGCATATTTGGAAATTTGTACGGGAGCGCATCACCATTTGGCGAGCCAATCATTTTAAGAAACACAATCTGTTCGCGGTTGACATAGCCAATACCGGGACAGACATTACTTCACTGCCCGAATTCAATGAAGCAGATGTCATTCACTTGCATTGGATCAATCAAGGAATGCTTTCATTAAAAGGAATTGATAAAATTCTAAGATCAGGCAAACCGGTTGTGTGGACTATGCATGACATGTGGCCATGCACTGGCATTTGCCACCACGCACGTGAATGCACCAATTATGAGGAAGGTTGCCACGATTGTCCGTTCATCTACGGAGGTGGAAGCAAGAAAGACCTTTCGTACCGCACCTATCGCAAAAAACAAAAGATATACAAAGACCATTCCATGGCATTTGTGACTTGCAGCCATTGGCTAGAAGAGAGAGCACGAAAAAGCAACTTGTTGACAGGCAAAAAGATTTTAAGCATACCCAACCCTATTAACACCAATCTATTCAAACCCGCTGATAAGGAAGAAGCAAGAGAACGGTGCATGCTACCGCAAGACAAACAGTTGATTCTATTCGGTTCGGTTAAAATAACCGATAAAAGAAAAGGCATTGACTACCTGATTGAAGCATGTAAAATACTTGCCGAAAAACATCCTGATTATGTTGACAAGCTGGGCGTGGTCGTATTTGGTAACCAGTCGGCACACCTTGAAAACCTGTTGCCTTTTAAAGTATATCCGCTCAATTATGTCAGAGATGAACATCGCTTAGTAGATATATACAATGCGGTTGATATATTTGTGACCCCTTCCTTAGAAGAAAATCTACCCAACACCATCATGGAAGCCATGGCTTGCGGAACACCCTGTGTAGGCTTTCACGTGGGTGGAATACCCGAAATGATAGATCATTTGCACAACGGCTATGTGGCACAATACAAATCGTCGGCCGATTTTGCCAACGGTATTCATTGGGTGCTGAGCGATCCGGAGGAATACCACAGATTATCGGAAGAAGCTTGCCGAAAAGTTGTTGCTAATTACTCAGAAAGTATTATTGCCAAGAAATACATTGATTTATATAACAAGATAACAGGAAAAAATGCATAGCCATATCACCCCTTTGTTTTCAATAATAACCGTTACCTACCATGCAGAAAGCGTGTTGGAAGAAACGATATTGAGTGTTGTGTCGCAAACCTACCACAACATAGAATATATTATTGTTGACGGAGCATCCAAAGATCGCACTCTTTCTATCGTGAACAAATACAGAGATAAAATTCAAGCAGTAGTGAGTGAGCCCGACAAAGGGTTATACGATGCCATGAACAAAGGATTAAAAATGGCAAAAGGAGAGTATGTATGTTTTCTCAATGCCGGCGACACTTTTCACGAAGATGATACCCTGCAGCTCATTGTTCATCAGCTGAACAAAAGCAACGTACTGCCCGATGTCATATATGGTGAAACCGCATTGGTCGATGCACAAAGACACTTTGTTCGGATGCGCCGCCTGCAGACACCCGATACATTAAACTGGAAAAGTTTCCGTCAAGGGATGCTGGTGTGCCATCAAGCATTTATTGCCAAACGTGCCGTTGCCGAAACTTACGACTTGAATTATAGGTTTTCGGCAGACTTCGACTGGTGCATTCGGGTAATGAAAAAAGCATCTCTCCTGCACAACACACGCCTCACCCTGATTGATTATCTGGATGAAGGCATGACAACTAAAAACCGGAAAGCATCCTTAAAAGAACGTTTCCGGATTATGGCCAAACATTACGGATACATAAGCACCGTTCTTCATCATATATGGTTTGTTCTACGCCTTTTGCTTAAGCCGGGACAATAATTCGGCAACCCCTTCAGAAGCGCCTTTTCGGATCACTTCAATGTGTCTGTACGAATTAACCTGTACCTCATGAGGGTCAATCAGGTAAACAGCAGCCTGTTTCGGCACATAGTTGAGCAAGCCCGCCGCCGGATACACATTCATCGAAGTGCCTATAATCACAAACACATCAGCCTGTTCCACAAATGTTACCGCTGTTTCAATTTGAGGAACCGCCTCACCAAACCAAACGATAAAGGGGCGTAATTGCGAGCCGTCGCCTGCCAAGTCACCCAGTTTAACTTCGTACTCATCCGGTTGGAGCTCTTTCACATAACGTAAATCGTAAGGCGCATAACTGGAACAAACCTTTGTAAGCTCACCGTGCAGATGAATAACCCGATTGCTACCTGCCCGTTCGTGCAAGTTATCAACATTCTGTGTAACGATTGTCACATCAAACTCTTTCTCCATTTCTGCCAATAACTCATGCCCCATGTTGGGCGCTACAGTTAGCAGTTGCTTTCTTCTTTCATTGTAGAATTGAGTCACCAGAGCCGGATTTTCGCGATAACCCTCCGGTGTAGCGACTTGTTCAACCGGGTATTTATCCCATAAACCACCGGCATCACGAAAAGTGCTTAAGCCACTTTCGGCACTCATTCCCGCACCCGACAATACAACCAATTTCTTCATAAGTAATCTCCCGATATTTGTTTAAATCTGTCAATGATCTAACAAAGGTAGCAACAATTGGCTAAATAATTAATCATAAAGATATAAGAATAAGAAAAATTAAATACTCAAAAACATAATGATTCAAATAAAACACGTACTTTTGCCTCCATTATTTGCTTAACAGCCTAAAGATGTTATAAAGAAAAGACACTGACGGCTAACAACAAAAAAATTATGGATAAATTTAGCTATGCAATTGGCCTGGGAATTGGTCAAAACTTATTGGGAATGGGTGCCAAAAGCATCTCAGTAGAAGATTTCGCACAAGCCATCAAAGACGTGCTCGAAGGTAACGAAACAGCAATTAGTCACAATGAAGCACGCGATATAGTGAATACCTATTTTGCTGAATTAGAGGCTAAAATGAACGCTGCCAGCATAGAACAAGGAAATAGCTTTTTGGAAGAGAATAAGAAGAAAGAAGGAGTTATCACTCTTCCTAGCGGACTACAATATGAAGTAATAACCGAAGGTACAGGCAAGAAAGCACAGGCTACGGATCAAGTTAAATGTCACTACGAAGGCACATTGATTGACGGAACGCTTTTTGACAGTTCTGTTAAGCGCGGACAGCCCGCCGTTTTCGGTGTAAACCAAGTTATTCCGGGATGGGTAGAAGCGCTTCAGCTAATGTCCGAAGGAGCCAAATGGAAACTATATATTCCTTCTGACTTGGCATACGGTGCACAAGGAGCAGGAGAACTGATTCCTCCACACAGCGCACTTATCTTTGAAGTTGAATTAATTCAAGTACTATAATAAAAAACAAAGTAAAATGAAAAAAGTTAGTTTATTTATGGCTATTGCAGCCGCAACCAGCCTTGCTTCTTGTACAGCACAAAGCCCAAAGGCAGATCTTAAAACAGACATCGATTCTTTATCATACTCTATCGGTATGGCTCAAACTCAAGGTTTGAAAGACTATTTGGTAGGAAGAATGGACGTTGATACTGCATACATGGATGAATTCATCAAAGGTTTGAATGAAGGTGCAACTAAAACCAGCAAAAAAGATATCGCTTACTTAGCAGGTCTTCAAATTGGTCAGCAAATCAGCAACCAAATGGTGAAGGGCATCAACCAAGAACTTTTCGGTGAAGACTCAACTAAAACCATCAGCAAAGAAAACTTCTTAGCAGGTTTCGTTTCAGGAACTCTTCAAAAAGGCGGTGTGATGACTATGGAGCAAGCACAGCAATTTACTCAAACCAGAATGGAAGCTATCAAAGCTAAATTGATGGAATCTAAATTCGCTGAAAACAAAGCTGCCGGAGTTAAATTCCTTGAAGAAAACAAGAAAAAAGCAGGTGTAGTTACTACTCCTAGCGGATTGCAATACAAAGTTATCACTAAAGGAACCGGTGCTATTCCTGCTGATACAAGCAGCGTGAAGGTTAACTACAAAGGTACTTTGATTGACGGAACAGAGTTTGATAGCTCATACAAACGTAACGAGCCTACTACTTTCCGCGCTAACCAAGTAATTAAAGGTTGGACAGAAGCTCTTACTATGATGCCTGTAGGTTCAAAATGGGAAATCTATGTTCCTCAAGAACTTGCTTACGGTGCAAGAGAAGCCGGACAAATCAAACCTTACTCAACATTGATTTTCGAGGTTGAACTTCTTGGCATTGAAAAATAAAGAATTACTTTTTCTCAATGTATAATAAAAAGAGAGGTGAAGTATCATATTTCACCTCTCTTTTTATTTGTATATACAGAAACGAAGAGCAAAAAGTACACTAAATGAATGATTTTACATCCTTTTTTCCATTGAAATAAAAATAATTCTCTATATTTGCTTACTTTTTGATAAGAAGTGGAATTAATAACTCATAATTATGGAGAAAATCGACAATTTAGACAAGCAGATTCTGGAGATCATTTCGCAGAATGCGCGTATTCCATTCAAAGACGTTGCCGCCCAATGTGGTGTTTCAAGAGCAGCCATTCATCAGCGTGTGCAAAGACTCATTGATATGGGAGTAATTGTAGGCTCGGGCTATCATGTAAACCCTAAAAGCTTAGGTTACAGAACATGCACCTATGTCGGTATTAAACTGGAAAGAGGTTCAATGTATAAAACCGTAGTGGCTGAACTTCAAAAGATCCCTGAAATAGTGGAATGTCACTTTACCACCGGTCCGTATACCATGTTAACCAAAGTATATGCTTGTGACAACGAACATTTAATGGAATTGCTCAATAACAGAATGCAGGAAATTCCGGGAGTAACTGCTACCGAAACTTTGATTTCTCTGGAACAAAGCATCAAGAAAGAGATTCCTATCCGCATAGATAAATAATGAAATATGGATTTTCTGAATGAATATCATCTTGCGGGACTTTTTATTGGTATCTGCACCTTTCTTATCATCGGGTTGTTTCATCCGGTGGTAGTAAAGGCAGAATATTATTGGGGTACCAAATCCTGGTGGATATTTCTAGTGCTGGGAATTGCAGGCACTATTGCCTCATTATACGTAGAGAACATTCTTATATCTTCTTTATTGGGGGTATTTGCCTTTTCTTCGTTCTGGACAATCAAAGAAGTATTCGAGCAGGAAGACCGGGTGAAGAAGGGTTGGTTCCCTAAAAACCCCAAGCGTACTTACAAATTTTAAGGTTCCCGATAAACTTACTTCGTGTAACTCTTGCATATATCGGCAAAATACATTAATTTTGCCCCACAATTCAAGAGAATTGTACTAGTGCGGGCTTTTAGCTCAGTTGGTTAGAGCAACAGACTCATAATCTGGAGGTCCTAGGTTCAAGCCCTAGATGGCCCACCGCAATGAAAGTAGGAGAAAGCCGTAATGGCTTTCTCCTACTTTTTTTTAGCTCTTTACTCTATTTTTTCATTTTTATTGTTAAAAGACTACCAAAGATTTAATTTCAATTATGTATTTATCAATTCAAGGAAAAATCTTATATTTGCAAGCAATATGACCTCCCACGCTTCCCATTTGAACAGCGCACCCGGGGAGGTCTTCGAGTTTATATACTTTATAAAGCATTATAAAAGTAAATACCTTATTCCCAAAACGCCTCCAGCATGTATGGCTTTGGAAGTGATTTCTCTTGGTACATTGAGTCCTTTATATGAGTTATTGAATAAAGACGACAAAAAAAACTATAGCAAAACAAATTCTTTGCTTATTTATGTTGTGTCAAATACATATTAGATATTATTAGCCCCAATAATGATTTTCATAAGAATCTAAAGGCTTTGATTGCAGATGGAGGAAGATTATTATCTCTAAAAGATATGGGATTTCCTGATAATTGGAATTACCTTGGAGTGTGGAGGGGATAATTTCAATTGACACCAAATAAAACTCATAACTTGATACTATTCATGTGTTACCTTACTATTCAATCTTTTCTTTTTTTGTAACTGCACCATATTACAGCCATCCTTAAGATTTGTTATTCAAGAAGCGAATTTACAAATTCCCCAAACCTCAATATCTTTTCACTATTTGCTTTATTGGAAAGCTTTAATAAAATCAAGAGAATTTATGCAAAAAATATGTGCACAATATTACAAACGTCATATCGTGCATATTTCGGTGATACCCACCCAGCGATTTCGGTCATATCCACCCAGTGTTTTTACTGATACATGGCTTTCTTTTGCAAATTTATTATTTCTTTCTCAAACTCTCTCCTTTATTATGGAAAGCTATTCATAATAAAGGTGAATCCATGAGAAAAAGACAGAAAAAATAACTATGTTTGCAACTGGAAATTACAGACGTGATGCCGGTACCCATTACACCGCTACAACCGGTACCTATTTGACCGCTATAACCGGTATCCTTTACTCCGCTACAGCCGGTACCATTACACCGCTATCATCAGGTTGGTCATTTGCCCGACTACACGATGATTTCTGGACACTTCAACATCTTGAAATTATTGACAATAACTAATATCAATAGCAATGAATACAAATTCAATCAACAACAAAGGTTGCTCGGTTTGCGAGCAGGGCAAAGAAAACTACACAACCTTTATTGCAGGTGCCTTCAGAGGAACGGAATACTACCAATATGATTACCGCCATACAGACGGAGAATTGTTCTCTACCGTTGCCAAGTCTTTGGAAGAATGCCGAAAACGTAGGGACGAATGGCTATCTAAAAAGCCGAAGTAACACAGACGGGCGGAAAAACCGCCCGTTACTATTCTTATGAGATCTGCAAATTATTTTGAGGAAATATACAAACAATTTGCAGATCATCTCAAATTTACACTTTTTCTTTCCATTCAATCACAGCAAAGTTACCACCCGAAATCTCTTTTACTTTTTCAATCCATTGTATCTCACTTTGTGCCTTTGTTCTGAGGAACGGACTATTCGTTTTGGTAAGTAATAAACTCTAATTGACTACCCACCATTTATTTCTGATGCCGGCACGCTGCAAATCCTGCTGCAAACGTTGCGCTACAAACACCGGTGTTGTTTCGGGCAGGGTAACTATTACAACTTCCGTTTCTTTTTCGTTGCGCAGGCGTGGCAGTAAGTTCTGAACGGCAGGTGTGATATTTCCCTGTGTCCTTTCGACTTCCTTATGGTAGCTTTGGGTAGAGTCCCGTAAGAGCAAGGTATGCCCTGTGGGTGCGGTGTCTATTGCCACGACTTGGTTATCGGCTTTTGCTACAATTTCGGCAAAGGCGTTAGATGCGGCAATTTCCTATGTACAGGGTGAGCGTATATCTTCCTCTATGTAGCTTAAATCGGCATCGCCAATTGTTTATCGAAACAAAAGTAGAGGGCATCACCGTTAGCCATATAGACGAAAAATCGGTACTGGCAGCCTATCAGAAGAACGTACTGGATAAGGCAAGGGAAACGATAAATGGTTGGCGGGGTCGGTTCTTTGCCAGCCCTCTGGCGATGCTGTCTGCAATGGTAGCTCAATAGCAATATTCAGGGACAGACAAAGCCAAAAGGAAATCAATACGAACGTTCCGCTTCGTTCCTACAACATGACGGGTATTGATAATATCCGATTTTCAGGCCGTAGATAATATCATTGATGATTTACCTTTTCCACCCGTTACAGACGGAATACATAGAAGCAAATAAAGGATGTTATCGGTTTACTTTTTAGGGTAAGTTCTTCCTCTTTTACGTTCATCCATTCGGCTATCTGTGCGTTCGACGGATATTGCTTTTTAAATACCACTTCATCGTCCAACGTAGTGATAGGCAGGACTTGGACTGATTCTTTCATCAGGTATTCATTAATTATCTTGTTATCTACATATACCTATGGATGGTCGCGCAGGTTAAAGCGTTCGATAGCGATTCCTTTCTTTTTCAGGGTTTCATCACTACGGCGATGCGCATGAGTTCGGGGGCTATGTTTACACCGCACAATCCTGTGGGGCAACATAGTCCAGGGTCGTATATCTTTACTTTTTTCGGGTATCTAACTTTAAATCTAACATGTCTTTATTTAATTTGAAATTTGAAATTTGAAATTAAGAATTAGGAATTGTTTTAAAATCCCTAATTCCTAATTTGTAATTATTAATTGAATTAATTCTTCGCTAATTTCAAAATACGTAAAGCACCCCTTACAACAATGGCAAATACGATGCTACCTATCACAAGATCAGGTATCTGATTATCCAATTGCCATACTAAGAATCCGGCAAGAATAACACCTACATTTATTATCACATCGTTGGATGAGAATATAATACTTGCCTGAATGTGGGCATCATTGCTTTTTGTCCGTTGAAGCAAAAGTAAACATATAACATTCGCTATTAAAGCCAGTATGGATATACTTATCATCGTCTGAAAAACAGGCATTTCTTCTGCCCCTATAAAACGCCTGATTACTTCAATAAAGCCAATGGCAGCTAATAGAATCTGGAAATATCCACAAATCAAAGCAACACGTTTTTTCCGGCTAACGGCTGCTCCCACCGCAAACAGGCTTAATCCATACACAAAAGCATCAGCAAGCATATCAAGGCTATCGGCAACCAGTCCCATAGATTTAGATAGGATACCTGTTGACATTTCAATCAGGAAAAAGCCGAAATTGATAGCCAATACAATCCATAGCACTTTTCGCTGTCTATTATCTTCTTCGGCGTGAAAATCTCCTGCTGCCAAACTTTCTATAAAGCGAGAACCGAGATTTAAAGTAGCAAGCTGATGCTCTATTACCTTGTAATCCCCCGTGTGGTAAACGGTTAAAACCCTGCCTTTAAGGTCAAACTCTTGCTTTGCAATGCCCTCTATGTTCTGGAGTTTCATCCGAATGAGGTTTTCCTCACTCGGACAATCCATTTGCTCAATTTTAAATATTGTCTTTTTCATTTTATAATTTAATTATGATACCCGTATTCAATACAAAACCGTCCAACGGTGCGTAAATATCCCTAAATTCGGGATTCGTCATCGAACCTGTATGAATGGTATCGAATCTTGTTTGCCTTCTGTCGGTAAAGTTCTCAAAATTAGCATATATTGAGAATTTTTCCCAAATCCGTTGCATCATTAACCCGCAGATCAGATAATCTTTCCCTGTTCTGCCGTCATTGAGTTTTTGTTTTCCCGTATAATAGGCTTCCAGTCCTATTTTCCATTTGTCTTCAACCTCATACATCAGTACGGAGTTTACTTTATGTTTGGGGGTAAGTGTTTTGCGGTAGCTTCTGCCGTCTTCCTTTACGTTAGCGTCTGTATAGGTATATCCAACGAATAAACCGAAGTCTTTATATTTTATTTTCATATTGGTTTCAGCACCTTTACTGTCTACGTGTCCGTCTATGTTATTAAATTGCCAACGATTATTATCGGCACTTTGCAGTTCAAGAGGATTTTTCAGGTAAGTGTAAAAGAATAACTGATTTATGCTTAAAAATACCTGATCGTTGAATAAACCTGTTTTGTAAGTAAAATCCACATTTGCCCCGTAGCTTCTTTCCAGCTTGTTTATATCATCATCTATCGGCAGAACATTTTGAAACTGGATGCGTTCACTGTCTTCGGAGAAAATCGTAGGTGCTTTATAACCGAATCCGCCACCGATGCGTGATGAAAACTTTTCTGTTATCTTAAAATGTGAGGATATACGGGGGAGAACGGCAAAACCGTAGTCGGTAATATAGTCAGTACGCAGCCCGGTTTCAAGATTCATCCAATCTGTTATCTTCGTATTGTTTTGTACAAACAAGCCGAAAGTAGTCATATTGTAATCACGCACAGGAAAGTCGGTCAGTTTCTTTTCAGTAAACTTATCCGTCCACACATTCGCACCTGTTACCCATTCGGTTTTTTCTTTGGTATGAATATAAGACACTTCCGAGAAAGATGATAACTGATTGCCGTCAAATTCAAAGTCGGGAATTTCAATCTTACGGCTGAAATAAGTAATGCTGTTTTTAACATTTAATCGGTTTTGATTATCAAAACGGTGTTCAAATGTAAGTTGGCTTGAATGCCTTTGCGTCTTATTTCTTTCAAAATAAGAATGTTCTTCATCTCCTTTACCCTCTACATACTTCATATCGCCGCCCAAACGGTTTTCAATCATAGAGTTTATACCAAAGCTGAAATCAGTATTTTCAGATAAATAAAGGAATAGCTTGGGATTGAAAACAAACCTGTCAAATTTCGGTATGACGGTGAAGCCCACGTCAGACGGATCATAAGCCCAGTTGCGGTTATAAGATGCAAATACGGTAGTACCCACATTGCCGAATTTCTGCCCGAAAAAGCTGTTTATATCAAGTTCCTTGCCTGTTGTTCCGTTCAGGTGGATTGAGAAATCCCTTTCGTTTTCGGGTGTTTTGGATATGAGGTTAACCAATCCCGCAATCGCACCACCGCCGTATAAGGTAGATGAAGAACCTTTTATTATTTCTACCTGCTTTAAGTCGAGCGGAGGTGTCTGTAATAAACCCAAACCGCTTGCAGCACCCGAAAACACGGGAAAACCGTCTTTTAATATTTGGGTATATCTACCGTCCAAACCTTGTATGCGGATAGATGAATTACCCGATATGGCAGAGGTTTGTTGTGTCATAATACCTGTACTTTCGTTTAGTAACATACGTATATCACCGGGCTTCATTACTCCCTTTTCACCTAATTCTTCGGCATTTATAAATTCAATACGGGTAGGTATGTCTTTAAATGTACGTGTTCCCCTTGTCGAAGAAACAACTACTTCCTGCAATGTTTCTTCATCGGCTTCCACCCTGATTACAACAGGTTCATCCGAAGAGAGTGGAAATGTAAATTCTTTTATGGTCTTTTCATAACCCACATAAGTAATTTCAAATCTTTGTTTTCCGTCGGGAATATCGGAGAGTACCGCCAATCCTTCGGTATCAGTAGATGCACCGTTTGTCGTATTTTGCAGCACGATATTAGCGCCGATTAAAGGCTCTTTTGTATCACAATCTATAAGTTTGACAGTTAATGTATTTTGTGCGAAAATTGTTGAAATGCTGAATGCCAGAAATAGCACGAGTATAAATTTTGTTTTCATTTTAATTCTTGTTTTAAATCTTCAATTTGATAAAATATAGTTATTACGGCATTACATCAATGTAGTACCATAGAGATGAAGGACATACTGATTATGACCTATATAAACTAACTAAGATTTATACTCGTGGGGGTTGCCAGATTGAAGATATAAAATCAGGAATATTTCCTGAACAATTGTATTCCGACTTGCATTCAGAAATTAAGTCGATAGATACCCTGATAAGGTTAACGACACGGGCTTCCGGAAACCCGGCACAGGTATTACAGTGAAGAAAAGGGGAACAACAATTGTTATCTGAACAGTCATCGCAACTATTAGGAATATCATCACCTACTTCTACAGTTTCAATGTTAGAAAATAAACATTTATCCTCTAAACAGCCAGGTATTACCGATAGCAGTAATACATATACAGAAAATATGAAGGATAGATATTTCATGTTGTAAAATTAAATAAAATGAATGATTAAATTATGAATTACTGTTTGTAATATTTCCGTTTCAGCCAAAAGGCTAAGTTTACCAACAGGATTAATACCGGGACTTCGACCAATGGTCCGACTACTCCGGCAAAGGCTTGTCCGCTATGCAATCCGAATACACCGATAGTAACAACAATAGCCAGTTCAAAATTGTTTCCGGTTGCAGTGAATGCTATCGAAGCATTTTTGTCATAAGAAGCCCCCATCCACCTGCCGGCAAAGAAACTAAGCAGGAACATGACTACGAAATAGATAAATAGCGGTATAGCTATACGAACCACATCAAAAGGTATCTGCACAATCAGTTCACCTTTCAATTTCACTAATATAAGCCGGCTTAATATTCCCATCAAGAAAGGAATACCTAAGTAGATGGCGACTGTTTTGGCAATCGTTCCGATGGATATATCAATGATAGCCCCTTCAAATCCAAATAAAGGCGGAAGTTTCGTAACAAACAGCCAAGCATAGAAACTGTAAAAGAACACCTGAAAGATACTGTTCAAGGCGACAAGTCCTGCGCCGTATTCGGTATTACCCTCTGCCAGGTCGTTCCACACAAGAACCATCGCTATGCACCGCGCCAACCCGATAATTCCCAGTCCTTTTGTTTTGGGGATTACATAGAGTTCCGACTTAAACGATAGTTCTTCTGTTAGAGAAAATCTTTCCGGGTATTGTATCTTTAGTTTTAGCAATTCCATTTCAGAATGTAGAAAGCTCAAAGCCTTTCGGATGTAATTAAACTTAATCATATCCCCCCCGACTCGTAAAGTGATGATGTTTTTATTGAATCTATCTCGATACGGGAGTGATTCAATAGACGAAACACTTTCGAGTAATCTGCCTCTGAGTTGCTTGTTCTGTAATCTGCTTAACAAAAGATTCATACGAAGTTTGGATTTCTTTGTTCGATACTTGCGAAGGTTCAGACAATAGTCTGAAAAACTCCTTGGTTGTTAAATCATTCATAGACATAATTTTTTAATGTTAGACGTTATGTGATAGACATACAAAGTCTTTCTTATGTCTGTATATAATCCTCAATTAAGAGGTGATTTTCCCCTGTAATGTATCAAATGTATCCGCTAATTCAAATTTTATTCCTGTTTCAAGGGCGGCAAAGTGTTTCTTACCACAGCTTATTTTAGCCCTCTCGGTTGGTTTAATGGCGTCTTCAAACAAACCGCCCTTAGTCTCTACAACAAAATAAAGTTTCTGCTCGTTACCGTCATCCCAAACAAGTGCCCAGTCGGGATTATAGGCTCCCAATGGCGTATCAATCTTAAACCAGGAGGGTAGTTTGGTAAACACCTTAACATTATCGGAGCTTTCAAATCGTTGTGCCATACTGCGCTCTGTTTCCGAATCATAAATCACATAATCGTAGGGTGATTTGTTACTTTCCAGTAAGTTGCTGCTTAAATAACCTTGTAGCTCTTTGTTTTCAAACAGTTCCTGACACCACATATCCCTATCTATCCGCTTGTATTTGATGCCATCAACCAATAACAGGCGCATCTCGTTACGAATGATATCAATAACCGATTCGATAAAAGCTTGAGGATTTTTCTTAAACGCTTCCAGGCGTTTGCTCCCAATCAAGATAGAGACGATGGATTGACGGGTCAGTCCGGTCTCGTTTTGCAGGTAAGTAACAATATCCGGCAGTATCGAAACCGTATCGTCCATAATCCGTGTCGATTCACGAGGAGAATCTTCTCCCTCCAGAACGCCCCCTTCGGTAATCGCTAATTTTATTTTGCGGGTAACAAAGCGTCCTCTGCCTACCACCACCTCTTCGTATATCCGTTGAGCGCATTGCCCTATCAGTTTGTCCGAATCAATTTTTACGGAGTACGTCGTTTTGTACTTTATCCGATCCCACAGGTTTTTGAAATCTTCGTTGTGGATAAAGAACTCTTTCTTAAACGTTACCCGACGCACATCATCCCGGTTTTTAATATTCATAAAGTTTCCGCTGATACGCTTCAATACTTTCAGAATCGGCATTTTGATATAGTCAAACTCTTCGGGAACAGCTACCCGGTTATCACGCAAGTCTATTTTCAGCTTTTCCTGCACTTTAGCGGCAACTTCTTTGGTCTTCTTATTAACCACCTCTTCTCTGACATAGCCTTTCTCCACGAAATAGTCGTAAAGGCGAACCGATTTTTCTTCGTTCAGATAAATCGCTTTATCCTGATCCGCGCCGACTTCAATACGGGCGAAAGAATGTTTATGCAGGTAACCGAACTTGATTCCGGTATCTTCCTCTATTTCATTCTGCAAGGCTTTGGCGAACTCTTCATAGCTTTCGTTTGCCATAACAGTGAGTGTGTTTACGTCAAAACCCTTTACCCGTTCGCCGTCCTGATTGACACACAAACGAAGTCCCCGCCCAATCTCTTGCCGTTTCTTTATCTCTTTGGTTGTTTCGTTGAGCGTACAGATTTGGAACACATTCGGATTGTCCCAACCCTCACGCAAGGCGGAGTGAGAGAAGATAAAACGCAATGGCGTTCCAAAACTTAGTAACCGCTCCTTATCTCGCATAATAAGGTTGAAGGCATCGTCATCTTTTGCCGTTTTTCCGGATGTATCCACATAGCACTCAAACTTATCTTTCCTATTTGATGCTTTACTTTGCTTGTCCACCGAGAAATAGCCATCGTGAATTTGGCTTACGTCCACATCGCGGTCTTTCATTTCGCTGAATAAGGAACGATATTTCGGTTTCTGTATCAAACTGTTGTATTCCTCTTCAAATATTCGGGCATACTTGCCATTTTGGCGGTTTCCCTCCGAATCGTACTCCCGGTAGTTTGCCACCTTGTCGATAAAGAAAAGGCTCAGCACTTTTATTCCCTGCGGATTGAGTACTATTTCTTTGTCAAGATGCGCCTCGATGGTCATGCGTATTTGCTCTCGTTTCAGCAGGTCGTCACTCAAACTCCCCGAAACAACACCTTGTTCTATAATCTTATCATTACTTGTAAACGACATATTCCAGCGTTCGCCATCGTACCAAATATCTTCCACGATATACCCTTCGTATTGTTCACGTCCGGTTATATCAAATAGATCCTGACCTTGTTTTACCCATGCTTTCTTGCGGTCAACTTTTCCTTTGTTCTGAAAGTCTAACTCCACCTGCGCTCTAATACCGGCTTTGTTGTCCACTTTTATCAGGCCGATATACGCATCGTTTTGGAAGCCTTCCACAGAAGCGGTAGCCACTTCAATCTGTTTCACCAATTTCAGCTCGTAAGCATCCACCGAATCGAGCTTATACATCATGTTGTAAGGCGTGCGGTGTGTGGCAGAATAACGCAAACAGCAGAGCGGATTGAGCGCAGCGATAGCTTCTTTTGCTTTGTCGGTATTATCTACACTTTGCGGTTCGTCGATAACTACGATCGGATTGGTTTCTTTAATCAGATCAATGGGTTTGTAGCCCAGCTTATCGTTGTAGCGATGGATGATGTTCGATTTGCTGTTTTCATCTTCACTCTCAAAGCTTTTGCGGAAAGCATCAATATTGATAACCATAATCTGAATAGAGTCGCTCGTAGCGAACGAGCGTACTTGTTCCAATTTGGCAGGGTCGTACACGAAATAGTCGTAGATTACATTCTCGTATTCGCCTTTGAAGTGTTCTTTGGTGATTTGCAACGATTTGTATGTTCCCTCTTTGATGGCGATGCTCGGCACTACAATGATAAACTTGGTAAAACCGTAACGCTTATTGAGTTCAAAGACCGTTTTCAAATAGACGTAGGTTTTACCTGTACCGGTCTCCATTTCTACCGAGAAATTCATTCCCTCTTTCTTGAAACTCTCGGTGGTCGATTGTGGCACGCCGTTGCGCAATTGGATGCGCTGCATATTGGCAAGCATATCCTCCTCGATCATTTTTATGGAGTTGCCGATACCGATGGTCGCACGTTGAAATAGCGCACTCTCTTCGCCCTTGATGGGCGTGATAGAGAAGTTACTTTGAAAAATCTCTTCGCCTTCAAAGATGTCGCAGATACTATTTACTGCATCGTCCTGATATTCGAGGTGACTCTCGAATTTTAATGTCATATTTTTAGCCATACTGCGTCCTCTTTTTAAACGGTTGCCACATTGATAATACCGTGCTGTTTCAAGATCAGCAGCGTATTGGTTTTCACTTCGTCCGAACCATTAAATCCGGCTTCTTTGAATACCACTCGGCAATTGGCATCCACGCCTTCGGGACTTACCTCTTTGTATAGTTTGCCGATACCTTCGGCAACAGCCGTGGATAGGCTGTCTGCCAAGCAGACAATCAACGAACCGGCGCCCATTTCATAGACTGTTTTTCCGTCGATAGAGTGGCGGTTAATTTTTTCGGTCAGTTCTATGCCGTATTTGATTACTATCTCGTAGAGCAAATCATCTTCGCTCCGGTCGGTTTTGATATTGAACAGGGAATTAGAAAGCGCAGTCTCCAGATTATCAGGATCGCTATCCCAGGCATTGATATTCGAACTGTCAAGTTTGAAGACTTTGAAGCCTATATCTAATTTCTTTGCTTCTTCTTCGGCAAACAATCCACCCTCTTTTTCAATTTTTGCATTTTGCTCTTCCACAATTTTTTTGCCTGCACGACGAATGCGCTCTTTGGCAATTTCAGGAATGGTTGCGTAGCCAGCCTTGCGTGCTTCGCTGTCTTCGGGCGTTTGCTCAGGGAGCTGCACGCAAATGTATTTACGGTTGCCACCGTCTTCAGCGTTGAGTTGCATTACGGCATGGGCAGTAGTGGCAGAACCGGAGAAAAAGTCTAATATGACATCTCCTTGTTCTGCAAATAAACTAATAAAATCAAAAATGAGAAACTTAGATTTTGGAAATTCAAAATATGGTAAACGCACCTCTTCTAAATCCTTGCTCCCCCTTTTATTATCCAAATATAAAGAAGATAATTTTTCCGTTGTTAATTTTTTTATTTGAGGTACAAATCTATCTCCATCAAAATAAATTTCCTCTATAACTCCATTTATTTTAGCTTCGGTAGGCATACAATTATTAGCGAAAAAATTTCTCATATCGTTAGAACTTCTCCATCTTGCTTTTAGAATTATATCATTCTTGAGTTTACTGTTTTCAACAATGATTGGAGTAAGATTTTCAATATTTTCTCGACTACCATCGATTTTTCGTGTTGCTGAATATATACCGTCAGGAACATTAATACATTTTAATCCTTTAGGAAAAGTGATTTCTGGCATTGTTTGGTCAATATTCCCAACAGTTCCTCTTGAAATTGTGTGTTTTTTATTACCAACTATTTTAATATTAAGATGATTCTTTGCAAAAACTAAACAATATTCTGTCTTTTGAATTGTTAGTGCCGTAGCTATTTCACTTGTTCTGTTTATCACAACCTTAGTCACAAAATTCTCTTCCCCAAAAATCTCATCACAAACTTTTCTTAAATTCGCAACCTCATTATCATCAATCGAAATAAATATCACCCCATCATCCGTCAGCAGGTTGCGAGCAAGTTTCAGTCTCGGATACATCATATTCAGCCAGTTGGAGTGGTAGCGTCCGTCGCTCTCGGTATTGGTAGATAACTTTTTATCCTGTCCCGTCAATTCCAGATAGTTCTTCATGTTATCCGCATAGTTATCCTTATATACGAAGTCTTTCCCTGTATTGTAGGGTGGGTCGATATAGATCATTTTTACACGGCTATGGTAGCTCTTTTGCAAAAGCTTCAATACCTCCAAGTTGTCGCCCTCAATGTAAAGATTCTCGGTAGTGTCCCAATCCATACTTTCTTCGGGGCAGGGGCGTAAAGTACCGGTGCTGCGCTTTTGTGCTTCACGACGTGCGTTGGCTTTGCCGGCCCAATTGAGGGCAAAACGCTCTTCGGCAGTGTCGCCATAGTTGCCCAACAGGTCATTTAGTGCTTCAAAGTCCACACGACCTTCTTTTATCACTTCAGGGAAAATCTGTTTCAGTTGCTCCAGATTTTGTGCCACCAAGTCGGCACTTTTGCTCTCGGCTTGCGGTATGTTTGTCTTTTGCATAGCTATATCAATTGATTTTTCAATATTTTTTCTTGTTGTTGTAACTCTTTCAGTTTTGTTGTCAGCTTTAAACGGAGGTTGAATTGCGTTTCCGCTTTTACTTCAGCGGTTATTCGTTTTTGTTCCATGCGGTTGGTATTTAACTGTTCCAGCAAGACACGGTATTGCTCTGTTTTCTGCCTGTCGCTTTCGAGATAGATACCTGCCTCGTCGGAAACTGCCAGCATCAACAGGCGGTTTGCCAAGGCTTCGAATAGTTCTTTCAACGAATTGCAGCGGATGCGTGTTATATCTAACGAAGTCAACCAAGCCTTAACAATCGAATCGCCGTTTTCAGGCACAAAGATACGAGTTATTTGTTGTTCTTCCATCACCCGACGGGTTTTATCCGACTGATTGATTCGTTTCAGGCACCAATTCACGCAAAAACTTTCACCGCAATGAATCACTAAAAACATCGGAGCGGGAAAGGCTTTCTGTATCATGGTGGCTACCGGCATCGCTTTAGTCGGATTCTTGATACTGACTTCGGCAATGATGATTTGGTCGTAAGCCTGTTCTTCATCCATGTACGCAGCCAATCCAATGGTGCGGGTCTGCAATAAACCTTTCATCGTGAGCTTTTCTATCTCTTCACGCAACAATCGTTTTTCCCCGGAAGACAAAGGCGCTTTCTCGGCAAAAAGTTTTTTGCTGATAGGCGTGTTGATTAATGCCCCGGACGGTATGTTGAAGTACTCTATCATTATAGGTTGATTTTTCTTATCCTGTTGGTAAGCTCTTCCATCCTCTCGATAATTTTATCGAATGTTTTTTTGTCTTTATCATAAATGAAACTCTCTTTCATGTTTTCGTAATCTTTTCTCCAACTCCCCATCAAGTGGTCGGGAGGACAAATCCGGATCTGAGCAGGTTCGTGTGTTGTATAGTCAACATCCTTTATGCTGTTAAACTTTTGACGATGATTGACAATAGCTATGTATAAGTCCTTATCTTGCAGCGCTGATTGAGCGAAAGAGCTATCCATCATCTTTTCCAAATCGTATAAATGTCTTGACATTCTATCCGTGCGTGGATTTTCCTTTTGATACTCCTCGTGCAACAAGAATATTTTTTCCAAAAAGGTACGTTCCGGTAATACGGACTTAAAAAGTGACTTTATTTCGCTATCAATTTCAGGAAACCGGGAATGGATAAGTGTTGCAATTTCTCGATTTTCAAACGGTTCGTCCAGAGACATGGCACTGAACTCAATCTTGACAACCGGAAGGAGATAGTCTATTTTAGTCGGAAGAATACTTTGGTATTTTACTTCTACTAAAGTTACCATATCGCTACTGTTTTTTGTAACAAGCTCAACTTTATAACCTATTATTCCTTCTGAAGAAAGTATGCTATCTAACTCGGGGAGCAACTTCTCTTCTATGTAATGGAAAGCTTCTCGGCGAATTTTTGTTCGTTGCTGATTGGTTTCTTCAGGTAGATCGAAAAACGAACGACTTATAGTCAAATCTATATCTTCACTGAAGCGACTAATCAATCCCCACGCTTTACTGAGGGAAGTTCCGCCCTTGAATTGCAGAAAATCCGCCCATGAAGATTTTGACAATGCTACCAAAATGGCCGTTACCCACCAATCCTTTTCAATTGCCTGTTCTGCTGAAATTTTTCTGGCCACTGCTGTTTGTTGTAGCAAAACCATTTTTTCATCTTCGCTATAATTCAGCCAAATACTCATTCTGTTACTGTTTTTATGATTGGTAATAGCAATTCTTTCATCCATACCGGCGACAGGTATAAATCGTGCATCATTGTTGCTCGCTCTTCGGCATCACTCTCCGAAAGAAGCTTACTTATTTTGTCCTTTATTTCGTCCGTTACCTGATTTTCTCCAAGTTCTTTTAGTGCAATAATTATCAATGGCAGAAGCTTACCCTTGAATTGAAAGTTTTTCTGAACAACATTTTTGAAAATAATATTTCTTTCGCCAACTTGCACTTTTCGCTTAGCTCCGTTGGTAATATATACGGCGTTCATCGGTACTTGAGTAGAAAAGCCCAAAATATTTAAGGCAGTATCACCGGTTGGCATAATCTGAGCCCTGTCTCGTTCGGCTATTTTGTGGGCAATTTGGTCAATCGTAGGGTGCAAAACACCAAATTTCGTTTTTATGGGATTCATATAGATGCCGGTTGCCACACGAACAATGATGCCTTCATTTTGCAGACGGGATAACGTTCGGGTAACAAGGCTATCATTATTTAAATCTTCAAAATCACGCACAGTGAACAAATCGCCTTTCTTAAAGCGAGTTACTCGATCTCTAACTTTTTGTGAAATATTCTCTTCCATTATTAAACCCCAATAATATCGTCCGAAATATTCGGTAGATTTCGGACAAAGATAAAGAATTATTTCCGCTTGACAACAACAAATGCCACAATATCAAAATCACTTTGTGAAGTTACACCTTCGGCATTGAGCGAAACTAATTCTGTAGAGAAAAACGAAGCAGCACCTACCTCTTGCGATTTACCGATGACACTCTCAATGGCTAACTGAAAAGCGGACGAATAGGCTTTCATATTAGCATAGTTCTTTGTCTCTTTTTTTAGGTTTTGTGCCAACTCTGCCAGCACTTCCGTTTTGCCCTGACACAGCTTTTTCAGATAATCCAAACAACGTTTTCCCTGCATATAGCCCAAAACTGGTTCTCCACCTTCGCCCATATAAACCAAATAATAAGGAGCCAACAGGCTTTGCCCTTTTTGTTGTACAGAGCTACGCATACAGAAAATAGTTCCGGGAGGTATCTCTTCATCGTCTGTTTCAACTACGGTATGAATCCCCAAAGGAATATTCTGCAAATCGACAAGGTGGTTTTTCTCGTATTCCATAATGTCCATCCGGAAATCGTTCATGTTGGTATCCGTAATGGTTATTCCACCTTGGATATCTTCCAAATCGAGTACTGTACTTTGGAGTTGCTCCAGTTGCTTGCGACGATATTCCAAATCGGTCATTTCGTCGTTTTCATTCATCTCTATCAGGTTCTCCTCGCCCGTAGCAGAAATATCGAGTAAGACCATTTTGCCTTTTACCCGGCTCTCAAGGTTAATATACTCGTTCAGCTCCATATTCGGCCAGAAGTTGACCAACTGGATTTGCTCGTTTTTTGAACCTAAGCGGTCGATACGCCCGAATCGTTGAATGATACGCACCGGGTTCCAGTGGATGTCGTAATTGACCAGGAGGTCGCAGTCTTGCAGATTTTGCCCCTCCGAAATACAATCGGTGGCAATGAGCAGGTCAATTTCCCCTTTTGCATGGGGAAATGTTTTGTGGCGTTCTTTGGAAAAAGGCGAGAAGTGCGTAAGCAACTCGTTCATCTCTTTCCGTTCAATACCGGGAAAGTTCGTTTTGTTTGTTCCGCTTCCTTTGATTAAAGCGGCGTACAATCCGTATTCTTTCAATATCCACTCCGACAATTCTTTATAAAGGTAAGTAGCGGTATCCGCAAAAGCCGTGAATACAATCACTTTTTTATTATTGTCGTTAAGCGGGTTTTCTATTTTGTGGGCAATGACCTCTTTCAGGCGAGTCAGTTTTTCGTCACGAGTAGTGGATATGGTAGCAGCACTTTCCATGAGTTTGGTTAACGTATCCCGATCGTACTCCAACTCCTGCCGCCATTTTACCAAATCGATATCCTGTAGCAATACTTTTACCTTGTTGCCAATCAGGTAGTCGCTTTCATCATCCTCGATATCAATGTTGTCAATCGTGACAGAGCTGTCGGAAAGTTCCGTAATGTGTTCTATCTTATACAGATTGTCATTGACCTGCTCCAGCAACGCTTTTATACTCAGATAAAACGAATAGATGGAACTTTCCATCCGTTTCAGGTAGTTCACCCGCATCAAGTCCACCAAGTTCTTTTCACGGTCGGATTGCTTAAATACACTTCCGGTACTTAATTGATAGTCGTATTTAGCGGCATACTCTGCCTTTTTCTCTTCTTTGAGAGAAGATATAGGCGAGAAATTTGCCAAATTCAGCTTGCGAATAGCATTGTTGATATTTCGTAACGAAGGAAACAGTTGTTCACTGTCGATATCGGTTTTTTCGTTTATCGGTCTCAGACGGGTCGGAAACCTTCCCACATCCGCCGAATCGTAATATTTCACGATATGCTTGCGTGAACGGGCGATAGTAAGCATGTCCAATAGTTTGAAATAACGATTATCCAACCGGTCGAACAACTCGTTTATATTCCGATCCGAATATTTTGCC
>Ga0208694_1000321_pt1 | contig 73750 bp, 77 predicted proteins | sample AD_UKC078_MetaG_FD_184442 | JGI IMG/M metagenome (GOLD analysis project Ga0208694, IMG submission 184442) | Active sludge microbial communities of municipal wastewater-treating anaerobic digesters from USA - AD_UKC078_MetaG (SPAdes) (version 2) | ecosystem: Engineered > Bioreactor > Anaerobic >...
TCTTGTTTGAGAAGGTCATACAATTGTGCAACGATTTCTCCAGCTTTTAAGGAAACAGCTGTTTCTTTTTGAATTTGTGTACTATCTGCGTCAATGAGAAAATTAAGGCGGTAATATTCTTGTGGTAAGTCTTTTAAATACAGGATTTCAGGCGGTTCTTGTTTATTTTCCATATCATAGATATAAAATTCTTGAAAATTACAAACTATGATCCAACGTGGCATTTCTGAATAGTCTAGCATGTCACTATAATAGTGAGCTTGGTCAATCGCAGATAATAGCGTACCATCGCATTGCTTGATTGGTTTTTCTAGGTTGACATTCGAACTTTTTTGTTCAATCAATACTTTAGTTTCAGGAATGTATGCATCAATAAATTTAATCGTTGTATTTTTAGCAGGCTTTTCAAATTGGATGAAATTTTCAGGAAACTTAACACCAAATACTCGATGCAATAAACCAGTCCAAAAAACTTGACAATTGCCCTTTTCATATCCTTTGTTTTGGTGTAATTTCACAAAATCTATTGCAGCATTTTTCTTGTCTAACTTAGACATAGGAATTAAATCATCTAATTTCATCATATGCCTACCTTTTAAATCAATACAACCTCGCCTAAAATAACCTTAGTCTCAGAGTAACAATCAATACAACTAAGTCATAGAATAAAAACAACTTCCAAATAATAATCTAGTACATGAAAAATAATTGCACGTCATTGTATCAAAAATACAATGCAAAAAAAAGAGAAAAAAGGAATATATTTTTATATAGACATTTTAGACATTTACTCAGGGGAAAAGAACTTGCTCTGGGGAGTTGCTCTGGGGAGTTGCTCTGGGGAGGAGTTACTCTGGAGAAAAATATTGCTTTAGGGCAAATGTTGCTCTGGGGAGGCAATTCAGAGCAAGTTTTCAATTGTTAAAAACTCCCCAGAGCAAGTTTTCTATTTTAATAATGAAAAATAGAGTAGATAAATCGCACTCCTACATTGCGATTTGCTTTAGAAAGTAGCACTCTGGTAGAAGGAAATGTTTGGGCAGAGGCTGTCTCAGCAAAATGTCCTCCTTGGTAGATATAGCAACGTTTTGTGTTGGGAACATGAGGTGGGTTTGTGGGAATATCATTCCACGAAGGAATTATGCTCAAAAGGGGATTATCATCGATATTTATTTCATCAGCACATTGTTCACCTACATTTCCGTGGATATCGTATAGACCAAAAGCATTAGGAAGACGTTGACCAACTGGATGTGTAGAGTTGTTAGAATTTTGATGATACCAAGCATAGTTTTTAAGTTGATTTTCATCGTGTCCATAACAGTATCGATATTTGCTTCCAGCCTTTGCAGCATATTCCCATTGGTTGACAGAAGGTAAGGAGAGTCCTGTTCGTTTACAAAATTCATAGGAGTCAGCATATGTCTGTCCAACAATGGGATATTCGTCTCCGATTATGAGTTCTGGATAGTCTATGATATATCGTTTTGGAAGATCTGGTACAATGAAATTCCATATTTTTTGTGTGCATTCGTACTTTGCAATGAGGAAACTGCGGATGGATATATATTGATTACAGAAGCTGGCGTCATAGTAGCCACTAGGGAGGAGTACAAATTCCATTCCTGTTTGTATATGTTTATATTCATGCATTGTATTTGTGTGTTCACCACAAGTATATGTTTTTGTACCTAAATATTGAAATTGATCATTGTTTTCTAAATGTTGAAATAGCTTTTCCATGTATATATCCATAGGTGTTTGATTATTTGCAGATGTTTTTTTTGTTGTTAGATTATCTGTAGGTGTTTTTTCGATTGTTGTTATTTCTGAGGTATTTATGGATATATTAGGCTTTCCTTTATCAAAGATAGAGTAGATAAATCGTACTCCTATGATATTTGAGGATTTTTCACCATCAGAAACTATTCCATATTCACAAGGAAATTCCTGAAAATAGCTATAAAAATTTCCGCCTTTGAAAACATGGTGGCGTTCTGTGTTGGGAATATCTGGTAGTTTTGTGGGTATATCATTGCATGAAAAGATTCTAGAACATGGGTCAATATCTTGGACGTCATATACATCAGCACGAGGAAACCACGAAAAAATTCCAGAAGGTGATTTAATGTAATATGTATTAGCACATTGTTCACCTATTTTATATTCATCAGCACATTGTTCAGGTACATTTCCGTGTATATCGTATAATCCAAAGGCATTAGGAAAATGTTGTCCTACTTTATGTATAGAGTTGTTAGAATTTAGTCCATACCAAGCATAGTATTGAAGTTGATTTTCATTATGTCCATAACAGTACCGATATTTGCTTCCTGCCCGTGCTGCATATTCCCATTGGTTAGCAGAAGGTAAGGAGAGACCTGTTCGTTTACAAAATTCATAGGAATCAGAATACGTCTGTCCAACAATGGGATATTCATCGCCGATTGCAACTGTGAACTCTGAATAGTCTGTAGTATATTGTTTTAGAAGATCTGGCACAATGAGATTCCATATTTTTTGTGTGCATTCGTACTTTGCAATGAGAAAACTGCGAATAAATATATCTTTTCTGATGAATCTGTTAAAGTAGGTGCCACTAGGTATAAGTACAAATTCCATTTCTGTTTGTATATGTTTATATTCATGCATTGTATTTGTGTGTTCACCACAAGTATATGTTTGTGTGCCTAAATATTGAAATTGATCATTATTTTCTAAATGTTGGAATAGTTCTTCCATGTATGGATCCATAGGAGTTGGATTTGTTTTTGGTTGATTTGTAGGTATTTTTTTTGTTTTTAGATTGTCTGTAAATGTATTTTCGATTTGTGTTGTTATTTCTGGGGTGTTTGTGGATGTTTTGTCAGTTTGTATTGTTTTTATTTTTGCGATATTTGTGGATTCGTTGTTGATAGATTGGTCTGTATTTGTTGCGATTATATTGTGTGTTTTGTTAGAATCAAAGATAAAGTATAATATAAAGAAAAACAAGGCAAATAGTGTATAGGCAAGTATTTTTTTTGTTAAGATTTTGTTTTGATATGATCTGTTTTTTTTCAGATATTTTTTTGTTTTTCTTCTTTTTTGGTTGATGGATTTTTTGAACTCTATGTTATTTGTGTCATGCAGTAGTTCTGAGTTTTGTTCTGAAAGATTATATATGTCTAAGTATTTTTTTAAATCTTGTGCCATTTCTTGTGCTGTTTTATATCGTCTAGATATATTCCGTTGTATGGCTTTTAGGACAATGTTTTCTAGCTCTATAGGAATATTAGGATTAAAAGCTTGAGGCGGTTTTGCTTTTCCTTGGACAATATTTAGTAAAATTTCATATGCTGTTTGACCGTAATAAGGTGGTATGTTTGTGAGTGCATGGTAGAATACAGCACCTAGTTGATAGATATCAGATTGACCTGTTACTTTTTTCCCATCTGCTTGTTCTGGAGACATATATAAAGGTGTGCCCAATAATATATTTGTATTAGTAAGGCTGGAATACTTTAATGGATTTCGAGCAATTCCAAAATCCATTAAAATTGGATTGCCTTGTTGGTTGATAAGTATGTTTTCTGGTTTAATATCTCTATGGAGTATATTGTTTTTATGAATATAATGGAGTGCGTCTGTTAATTGATAAAAGATATTGCCATATATATTCCATTGTTCTACAATGTGGGGTTGTTGTATATACTTTAATAATGTAATTCCTTCAATATAGTCCATGACTATATAAGGAGAGTTATTATAATATCCTAATTTATGGACATGGACTATGTTGGGATGGTGGAGATATTGTCCTATTTCTGCTTCTTTTAAAAATCGTTGTAAACGGATTTTTGTTGCTTTTTTTTTGCATTTATAGTCATAGTGCAATAAAAATTTAATAGCTACGATTTCTTCAGTTTGTTTTTTTTTGGCTTTAAAGACTATACCCATGCCACCTTGTCCAATTTTTTCTAAAAGAACATAGTCATCTATTATTATTTTTTCTATAGCCATGTTTGCTAATGAGCTATATGTAGATTGGTCGTTTCTAAATGTGTCTACATTGTTTTTCATAGTAGGATTCCTTTTCAAAAATGCATTGATTGATTGTTGAAAAGATATATTTTTATATTATATAGATTATAATACTTATATATTCTGTATATTCTGATGTTATAAATTATTGTATTATATTATATCATAGCAAAAAAAAGCAAGTGGAAATGAATTATTGCCTGTATTGCTCTGGGGAGTTATTTTGCTCCGAGGATATGCTCTGGGGAGTTACTCTGCTCTGGGGAGATGCTCTAGGGAGTTATTTTGCTCTGAGGAGTTGCTCTGGGGAGATAAAATTTTCTCTGGGGAGTTACTCTGGGGAGTTACTCTGGGGAGTTACTCTGGGGAGGCAAATGTTGCTTTGGGGAGGCAAATGTTATGCTCTGGAGAGTTGCTCTGGGGGGGTACTTTGCTCTGGGAAGGTAGTTTGCTCTGGGGAGGCAATGTTACTTTGGGGAGGCAATGTTACTTTGGGGTGAGAATTTGCTCTTGGGATGAAATGTTGCTTTAGGGAAAAATGCTTTGGGGAAAAAAATTTGCTCTGGGGGGAAAAAAACAGAGCACTTCTAGAAGTAGCTCTGCTCTAAGGATTTGCTCTGGGGAGTTAATTTGCTCTGGGGAGTTGTTCTGGGGTGGCAATGTTACTAAATGTTGCTCTGGGGATTTGCTTTGGGGAGTTAATTTAATTTGTTCTAGGAGAAATGCATGAATGCAAACTTACTTTGGGGAAGTAAATTTACTCTGAGGAGGGTTCTATTATGATTATAGTACCTATCCATTTACATATTCTTCGTGAAATTGAAGCCATGTATTTCTGTTTTTAATTACATGGAATAAACTCTTTTGTTGTAGCATTTTATATATTGCTACGGATCTTGCCTGACAATTGATGGATTTCTTTGGATTGAATTCTATATCAGTAAACCAGTTATATACAGATAAATCCAGTTTTTGTCCAAAAGTTTCCATTAATGCATTTACATATATATAATCATAAAATGCGGTTTTAGGTTCTAATGCCCATTCCACACCATCTTTGATAAAGGAAATCAAAGAACCTGATTTAACATGTCTTTCATCTTGTTTTGCATCTTTTGGTGTAACATATAATAAATCCAGATAAGGACCACCAAGTTCATACTTTTTGGATGACTGAAAAATATTTTCTAAATAAATCCCATTTAATTTTAATGAAAACGCACTCATGCTGATTCCTAAAGGAATCAGACTTTTGGTGGATACTTCCAAGGCTGGCTCTTTAGTGCTGTTTTCTATTGCCCAATGAAGTGCTTTTATATTTTTTTGTTTTTGCGTAATTGAAAAGCCGCCGTTCCAGTTAAACTCAAATTCCCGACATATAACGGCTCTGTCTGTCAAACTCCACGCTGGTCTTGTTGCCATTGTTTTTCACTCCAAAAATGTGTTTTAATCAAATCTTCTTTGTAATTGTAATTGTTTTTTACATTGTCGCTTTTTATAGGTCAGCACCATATCCTAGTGTAGGAGAGTCTTTGGTTTCTACACTGTATTTTTTATTGTAATTACAATTGTTTTTTTATTAAATCAAAAACAATAGCTTATAGCAATTATATTTCTCTATAAAATTTTTTGTACTTGACACTTGAGCCGTGGAGGCAAATGTTGCTCTGGGGAGAAGTTGCTCTGGGGAGGAAAGTTGCTCTGGGGAGAAATTGCTCGAAATTGCTCTGGGGCTTTGCTCTGGGGCTTTGCTCTGGGGAGGCTTTGCTCTGGGGAGGAAAGTTGCTCTGGGGAGAAATTGCTCGAAATTGCTCTGGGGATTTGCTCTGGGGCTTTGCTCTGGGGAGGCTTTGCTCTGGGGAAGATTTGCTCTGGGGCGGGCTTTGCTCTGGGGAGGGCTTTGCTCTGGTAAGTTAATCTACTCTGGGGAGGGAATGTTGCTCTGGGGAGTAGATTTAATTTGCTCTGGGGAGTAGATTTAATTTGCTCTGGGGAGGGAGGTTGCTCATGGGAGTTGCTCAGGGAAAGTGTCATGGGAGTTGCTCAGGGAAAGTGAATTTGCTCTGGGATGGGAAAATTGCTTTGGGGATAAAAAAACAGAGCGGCTCTTAGGAGTTAGCTCTGTTTTTTTGAGTAGCTCTATTTGAAAAGGTCTGTTTTAGATTTTTTCGCAGGCTTCGATGATTTTTTTGTAGCCTGTGCATCGACAGAGATTACCAGCAAGAGCTTCTTGGTAGTTTTTGGCTGATTCAGGGTTTTTATGATATGCGTAGGCACTGAGAATCATGCCTGGGGTGCAAAATCCACATTGTGTTCCACCGTTGTGCATGAAGGATTCTTGAATAGGATGGAGTTTTTCTTTCATGATGCCTTCTATAGTAGTGATTTTTTGATTTTGAACTTGACAAATAGGAATTAGGCAACTCACGGCTGGTTTATCATCTAAGAGAACTGTGCATGCACCACATTCGCCTTCGCCACAACCTTCTTTCGTGCCTGTAAGTTTAAGGTCTTCACGCAATACGTCTAGAAGGCGTTTCATGGGATGGGCTTGTATGGTGTATTGTTGTTCGTTTACTGTGATGGTGTATGTTTCTGTTTGTAGGTTATTCATTTTTTTGTCCCTCTATAATATCCATGAGTTTTTCTGGCAACATAGGCACGAATCTGATGTTGTGTCCCTCTAATGCAAATGATATGGCATTAGCAATGGCTGCAGCTGGTCCGTCCGCTGGGAGTTCTCCAATTCCTTTAGCACCAAATGGTCCGTATTCGTATGGATTTTCAAAGAAGAATGTTCGAATAGGAGGTAGGTCAGCAGAAGTAGGGATGATGTAGTTTGTGAATTGAGTATTTACCATAGCACCTTGTTTGATTTGTACGTTTTCATAGATTGCCCAGCCAATGCCTTGTGCTACTCCGCCTTCAATTTGTCCTGAAGCTATGACATTGTGGACTACTTGCCCGACTTCTTGCAATGCGACAAAGTCGGTAATTTCAGGCTGGTATGTAGTTAAATCTATGCGAACATCAGCAATGTAGCAAGCCCAAGTGTAGCTTGCATATGCTTCGCCACTATATGTATCTTCGTTCCATTCAATGCCTGGAGGTGATTTGTATTCTCGGATGATTTTAAGTTCACCTTTTTCTGCGTAGTATTGTTGGGTAGCTTGTGTAAATTGTTCAGGTGTATATTTTTCTGAAAGGTATTTACATTGTTTTAATGTGTTTTTGAGATCAATGGCTGCTTGTTGTACCATTTTGCCAACTATCATGCAGGAACGAGAAGCAACTGTGGGGCCGCTGTTAGGAACTATGCTTGTGTCTGGAATGACGTGGTTGACTTGGTCTAGTGGTATTTGTAAGGTTTCTGCAACTATTTGGCTAAGTGTTGTAAAGACTCCTTGCCCCATTTCTGTTTGTGCAGTTAGAATTTCTACATTTCCATTAGGTGTGATGCGAAGTCCTACTTTAGATCCCATGAGAGTTTCCACACTACCAGTAAAGCCTGATCCATGGAAAAATAATGCCATTCCCATGCCTTTTTTAAATTTTTTATTTGTTTTGTTTTCGATTTCGTAGGCTTTTCGTTTTTCTATGTAATTTGCTTCTTTCATGGCTTGGTCTATCATGCCTTCTAGGTTGAGATTTTCTGTAATGCGTTGACCAGTTGCCATAGTGTCATTTTTGTGTAGTACGTTTTTTTTGCGTAGTTCATGTGGTTCTATGTTAAGTTGGTGTGCAACTTCATTTAAGTGTGTTTCTAAGGCAAATATTGTTTGTGGAGCACCAAATCCACGAAATGCACCGTATGGGTTGGAGTTTGTGAGCATGGCTCTACCGTCTACATGTACATTTTCACATACGTATGGACCAAATGAGTGCAAGACGCCACGAGAGAGAACAACAGGAGAGAGAGTGACATAGGCACCACCATCCATGATGGTATTTATTTTTAGTGCAAGCATTTTTCCATCTTTGCTAAATGCTGTTTTTACATATGTTTTAGCAGGATGTCGTTTTGTAGTAGCAAGCAAATCTTCTTCTCGGCTGTATATCATTTTGACGTAGCGTCCATTTGCTTTCCAAGAAAGTAGTGCTGCGTAGCCAGCAAGATTGGTGGGATAGTCTTCTTTACCACCAAAAGCACCGCCTGTGAATGCAAAAACTATGCGGACTTTGTCTTCTGGTAAGTGGAATAGTTTTACCATTCCTTTATGTACATAGTAGGGACATTGGATAGAACCCCACACTGTCACGCCTTGTTCTGGTGATGCACAAGCAACAACGCCTTGTGGTTCGATGTATGCATGTTCTTGTGCTGCAGTTGTGTATTTCCCTTCCCATACTAGATCAGCTTTATCCCAAATAGAAGCAACATCACCTTTATGAAAGTGAACTTTTTTTAATACATTGTCATGATTATGTTGAATTTTTTCTGGTGTTAGTTCTTCTTCTGTATCAAAAACAGCTGGTAATTCTTTGTATTCAATGTATATTTTTTTTACTGCTTGTTCTACTAAGATTGGATTTTCATGAGCAATTAAAACGATAGGTTCGCCAATGTAGCGAACTTCTTTTTCTGGTATAAAAGGTTCATCTAGTTCTAGTAAAGAGACTACATTGTCACCAGGAATATCTTTTGCTGTGACAATGATAAATTCAGACCACGGAATGCATGGATCATAGGTGATGTTAAGAATCATGCCACGAGGAACAGTAGAACGAACAGCTTTTCCGTATAGACAGTTGTCAAATTGTAAGTCATCAATATATTTTGTTTTTCCTGTGACTTTGTTGAAGCCGTCCTTACGCAAGGGTGATTTCCCAATAGTTTGAAAGGACACAAGAAACTCCTTATTGAAAATTTGTTAATATCAATCTATCTATTTATTTTCTCAATTTTTTTCATCTTGTAAAGGAGTTTTTTTCTTTTTTAGAAAGTTTTTTTAAAATGTGTGTAAATTATGTGTTTTATATTTTTGGTTGGATAGAGTTCATGATTTTTTAATTGTTTTTAAGCGTTGTTTTGCTGATCATAAGAAAGTTTTAGTTTATGATTGTATAGTTGCTTGATGATGTTTTTTTGCAGATAATAAAAAAAGCTTTTATAAATTTCATAAAATTTATAAAAGCTTTTTCAGGTGATGTAAAGCTACCAATTAAATTTATTTGGCGGCTTTTTTCTTAGCAGCTAGTTTTGCGTCTCTTTCTTTGCGATATGCTTTGATTGCATCTGCTTTTTGTTTTTCGATGACAGATGCTTCTGGTAATTCTTCAGAGAGTTTTAAAATAGCTTGTTTTGTGTTATCGCCTAATCTTCTTTTATTGAGGCGGATAATTCTTGTGTATCCACCATTGCGATTGGCGAATAAAGGGGCGATTACATAGAAAAGTTTTTTAACAACTTCTTTGTCTGGCAATTTAGAAAGTGCAAATCGGAGTTGTGCAACTCTGATAGCGTCAGCTTGGCGTTTGATTTCTTCTGGTGTTATTTCAGGATTGTCTTTCATCGCAGCTTGCATAGCAGCTACTTTTGTCTCTGCTTTTTTAGCGATGCTGATGAGTTTTTCTGCCATAGGAGCATATTCTTTTGCCTTGCTGATAGTTGTTATGATTTGTCCATGCAGGAACAAACTGCGTATTATATTGCGTGCAAGAGCTTTTCTATGGGCACTGCTACGACCTAATTTTCGTCCTCTATTTTGATGCCTCATTATTTAAATCCTACCCTAATTGCGTTCTGTTTATTTCTAATAATTGACTTATTTTTTTTGGGAATGATCTATCTGCATTCCTAAAGAAAGATCAAGTTTTTTTAATTTTTCTTTAATTTCTTTGAGTGAAGTTTTTCCAAAATTACGAATTTTTAGTAGATCTACTTCTGTCATTTGTACTAAGTCTTTAATGTAGTGTATATTTGCCGAAGCAAGACAATTTGATGGACGAACTCCTAACTCTAAAGATTCTACTGGATAATCTAAGGTTTCTAGGAAGCGAATTTGTCCTTGGTCTTCTTCTTTCTCTGGTTCTACTTTTTCTACTGGTTCTTGAGGGATGGCTTCTCCCATTTCAAAGTATTGCACAAATGGATTGATATGTTTTCTGAATATTTTTGCAGATTCTACCAATGCCATTTCTGGGGATATTGTGCCATCTGTACGTATTGTCATAATTAATCGATCATAATTCGTAATTTTACCTACACGAGTGTTTTCAATCCAGTATTGTACATGGCGTACTGGGGAATATATAGATGCTATGGCAATGATACCTTCTTCTTTGACATCTTGTAAGTTATCTTCTACACTACAATATCCACGGCCACGTTTGGCGGTCATTGTCATGTGGAAGTGTCTATTTTCTGTGAGGGTTGCAATGAGCAAGTCTTTGTTTACTACGCTCGCTTTTCCTTCAATTTCAATATCATTTGCTGTAATTTCACCTTTTTTATGAACATTAATGGTTAATTTAATGGGACCTTCTTCATCAGGTTCCATTTTAATTCTTAGCTTTTTGATATTGATTACAATGTCTGCAACGTCTTCTAATATGCCATCTAGAGTTGCAAATTCGTGCTTGACTCCATCTATCGCAATACTTGTAACTGCACAGCCTTCTATAGCTGAAAGTAAGATGCGACGTAGGGAATTCCCAACTGTTCGACCAAAACCTCTTTCAAATGGTTCGATGCGAAATTCACCATATTCTTCTGTCAGTACTTCTTTATTGCATACAACTCTTGTAGGTAGCTCGAGATTGCGCCACCGAATTCTCATGGTTATAACCTTAATTGCTTGTTCATCGAAATTATGTTTTAATCCTATGCTAATTTCTCTGTTTGAAAGAAAATGCTAAAAAACCCTAATTGCTTGTTAATTTTTAACGAGTAATTAGAGTTGTCTCTATTGCTAGTTAGCTTCAGGAGATAACTAGCAATAAGAGGAACTATCGTGAGCAAATTTCTACGATGAGTTGTTCTTTAATTTCGATTTCGATTTCGCTTCGTACTGGCATATCGACCACTTTGACTTCTAATTTGCCAACTGCTCGTTGAATCCAAGAGGGTGCTTCTTTTTGGAAACTTTCGTAGATTGGTTGAATCAATTTTCTTGAAGTATCATTAGATGCAACTGTGATTTCATCATTAGCTTTGACTAAATAAGAAGGGATGTCTACTTTTTTGCCGTTTACGAAAATATGTCCATGTACGATGAATTGTCTTGCTTGTGCTCTAGAAGCTGCTAGTCCACCTCTGCAAACTACGTTGTCTAATCGTCTTTCTAAAAGGATTAGTAAGTTCTCACCAGTGTTACCTTTTGAACGGCGAGCGCGAATGAAGTATTTGAAAAATTGTCTTTCAAATAATCCATAATATCTTTTTACTTTTTGTTTTTCACGCAATCGTAGTCCGTATTCAGATGGTTTTCCTTTTCTCCAGTTATGCATTCCTGGAGGTCGATTTCTTCTCTCTAATGCACATTTCCCGCTCTGGCATCTTTCTCCTTTAAGAAAGAGTTTTGTGCCCTCGCGACGACACCGTTTGCAAACTGATGCAGTGTATCTTCCCATAAATTATACCCTTCTTTTCTTTCGAGGTCGACAACCATTGTGAGGTAGTGGTGTTACGTCTTCTATTCCTTTGATGTCTAGTCCAATACCATGTAATGCTCGGATAGCAGATTCTCTTCCAGCACCAGGGCCTTTTACTCTTACATCGACTTCTTTTACTCCAAATTTAATGGCTTTTTCAGCACATTTTTCAGCTGCTTTTTGTGCAGCAAAAGGTGTACTCTTACGAGACCCCTTATAACCGATCGTACCAGCACTATCCCAACATAATGTATCACCAAGGGGATCGCTGATAGTAATGATCGTGTTGTTAAAGGTAGCTCTTACGTGGGCTACAGCTTTAACTATATTTTTTTTGACTTTTTTCTTCTTTGCACGAGCCATGCATGTGTCCTATTCAATTGTAACTATCAAAACTTCTTGATAGCGAGCAAAATTCAGTTGCTGTCCATTTCATTTAAGTATTTTGACTTAAGTGTATGACGGTGCTTACGACAATGTTTTTTATAATGCTAGTTGTACAAAAAATTTTATGTTTTGTCAAAGATTTTTTCTAGCATTTTGACTGCAGGTTATGGAATACTAATTGCATGCAATTAGATTCTAACCTTTTTTACCTGCTGCGGCTTTTTTCTTGCCTGCTACAGTCTTTCTCGGACCTTTTCTGGTTCGAGCATTAGATCTTGTTCGTTGACCTCTTACTGGTAAACCTCGACGATGGCGTACACCTCTATAGCAACCTATTTCTTTGAGGCGTTGAATGTTTTGACGAATTTGTCTATGTAATTGTCCTTCAATTACATAGTTTTTTTGAATTTCGGCTGCCAATCTGGATAGGTCTTCTTCACTGATGTCTTTCGCCTTGATATCGCTGTCGATTCCTAAGTCTCTGAGGATGATTTCGGCGGTTTTTTTGCCAATTCCATAGATATACGTCAGTGCAATACCGATTTTTTTGTTGTTTGGTATATCTACACCGTGAATACGCGCCATTAAAAGCTCCTAACTTTTTAAAAAATCCCGTTTATTTACCTTGTCGTTGTTTGTGTCGAGGATTGGTACAAATAACTCGAACTACACCTTGGCGACGGATAATTTTGCAATGTTCACAAATTCTTTTGATTGAAGTACATACTTTCATTTGTTGCTCCCAACTTATCGAATTTTATTAAGGCAATGTCAGAATCATTGGACCATCTGAAGTGACGGCAATAGTGTGCTCAAAATGGGCTGATAGTTTATTATCTTTTGTTAAGACAACATCCCAACCATGCCTTTTTTTTGTTTTTGTTCGATAAGTTCCTATATTTACCATGGGTTCAATGGCTAAGCAATGACCTTGTTTTAAGACTAGATCTAAATCTAGCCAGTCATCACCAACATAGTTTGGAATTTGAGGGTCTTCGTGCATTTTTCGCCCTATTCCGTGACCAGTGTAATCTCGTACTACGGAATATCCCTTGGATTCCACATATGTTTGAATACTTCCTGAAATATGAGAAAGTTTGTTGCCTATTGTAGCACTTTCTATGCCTAAATACAAAGATTTTTCACAAACTTCTAATAAATTTTTTGCAACTGGTGATATGTTACCTACTGGAAAAGTTTTTGCTGCATCTCCAACGTATCCCTGATAGCGTACTCCAATGTCTATACTTATGATATCACCATCTTCTAGACGTCGTGTACCAGGTACACCATGTACAATTTCTTCATTGATGGAAGCACAAATGGCTGCGGGAAAGCCATCAAATCCTTTAAATTCAGGCGTAGCATCGTTAGCTAATATAAATTTTTCTACTTCATCATTTAAGTAAGCTGTTGTGACGCCAGGTGCAATAAGGGATTCTACTAATTGTAATGATTGTGCTACTAAGCTACCTGCTTTTCGCATAATTTCAATTTCTCTTTGACTTTTTCGACTAACCATTTTTTCCTTCTGAAAGATTGAGTTGTTTTAAAGTATTTGTAAAAATTTTTTGTATAGTATTATTGGCATCGATTTCTAATAACACACCTTTGTCTTTATAGTATTTAACTAAAGGATATGTTTGTGCATGATATGCTTCAAAACGTTTTTTCATTACTTTTTCTGTGTCATCTGGTCGCTGAACCAGGGGACTTTGGCAGTAATCGCATATATTTTTTTGTTTAGGTGGCATATTTGTAATGTGGAATACAAAGCCACATTGACTACAAATTCTTCGTCCTACGATTCTATCGATTGCTGTTTCTTCGTCTAAATTATAGTAAAGCATTTTATCTATTTTATAATTATGCTTTGCCATAAATTTATCGAAAATTACAGCTTGTTCTAGTGTTCGTGGGAAGCCATCTAACATAAAACCTTTTTCGCGACAAATAGGGTCTTCAAATTCTTTCATTATGAGTTTGATGACAAGATCATCGGGGACTAAATGTCCTTGTTCAATATGCGATCGAATTTGTTCTCCCAATTTGTCACTCTTGGAAGTCGCTGCTCTTAAAAGATCTCCTGTAACAATCAATGGCAATCCAAGAGTAGCTTGGAGCAACTTTGCTTGGGTTCCCTTTCCTGCAGCAGGAGTTCCAAGAAATAATATTATCATGATTTTTTGGGCGTGACTTTACAATCACGCCGTCCTTTTTTAAATTGATGTCTATCGACCTCTCATTTTAGAGGTTTTGCTAAAGCCGTCGTAGTGTCTCATGAGTAGATGAGATTCTAGTTTCTGTACAATATCTAGAATTACGCCGACAATAATCAAAATACTAGTTCCACCTAAGTTGTATACAAAGGATACTTGGGGACCTCGTAGTTCTAGTAGTTGGGAAATAATTTGTGGAATAAGTGCAATAAATGCTAAGAAACCAGCACCGACAAATGTTATTTTTGTCATTACGTTTTCTAAGTATTTTGCAGTATTTTCACCAGGACGAATTCCAGGAATGAAACTTCCGTATTCTTTAAGTTGATTTGCCATTTCAGATGGTTGGAACATTAAACTTGTCCAAAAATAGCTGAAGAAGTAAATCAAGAGAATATAGGTGAATAGATAAGAAAAGGAACCCCATCCAAACCAACCTGTATCGGCACTTGCACCAAACATATTCATAATGGTCATAGGAAAAACTAGTAAACTGGAGGCAAAAATCACAGGCATAACGCCAGCTTGGTTGACTCTCAATGGCAGAGAATGTTTTTGTCCACCATATACTCGTCTGCCTTTTGTGTGTTTAGCTTGTTGAACAGCGATTTTTCTTTGCCCATATGTCATGTAAATAACGCCTGCTACAATAAATACAAAGAGCACAAGAAGTATTAAAAATTTCTTTATTTCTGTTCCGCCAATTTCCTCAGTTAGTATAAGTTCTATTTGGTGAGGAATACGAGCAACGATACCAGCCATAATTAAAATACTGATCCCGTTTCCAATTCCGTATTCTGTGATTTGTTCGCCAAGCCACATAAGGAAAATTGCTCCTGCAGTCAATGTGATAATGGCGAGTAGATCAAAAAAACCAAATCCTGGGGTATAGTTTACAATTAAGTAGGCTCCACCAACTGGTTGTTTAAATACTTTTACAATCATAAGTGATTGAAGAATACATAGTGGAACAGTAGCATATCGTGTGTATTCATTAATTTTTCTATATCCGCTAGCACCTTCTTTGGAAAGTGCTTCTAATGATGGGATAACCTTTGTTAAAAGGCTAAAAATAATGGATGCACTGATATAAGGCATAATTCCTAAGGAGAAAATAGCACAATTGCCTAATGCACCACCAGTTAAAGTAGAAAATAAAGAGAGTATTCCACCTAAACCACTACGTAAACCACCTTCTTCTGTTAACTTTGCTAATACGTCTAGATCAATCCCAGGAATAGGTACTTGAGATCCTAAACGGAAGATAATTAAGAAGAACATGGTATAAAATATTTTCGTTCGTAGTTCAGATATTCTAAACAAATTTCGAAAAGATTGAAGAATCATGAGTTAGCTCTCCGCCTTGGGCGTTTAAATTTGTTAATACGAATGATTTCTAGATTTCCATTCATTTTTTCTATTTGTTCTTGAGCTTTTTCACTGACTTTGTGTGCTTTGATTTTGAGGTTTTTAACTTTAAGCTCACCATTACCTAAAATTTTAAAACGCACATTGCGATCGCATTTACGATATTTGAGAAGTCCTTTTTCAGCTACACTTTTTAAAGTAACTACTTCGCCTTCTTTAAAAGCATTGAGTGCATCAACATTACAGGATACCCAAATTTCCGCGAATTGTTTGTTGTTGAATCCTCTTTTAGGTACTCTGCGGTACAATGGCATTGTACCACCTTCAAAAATTCCAGGTTTATTGGCACCAGAACGTGATTTCTGACCTTTATTACCTTTACCTGATGTGCATCCTTTGCCGCTTCCAGCACCACGACCTACTCTTACTCTTTTATGTCGAGGAATAGGAACGGTCTTTATTTCTGCAAGATTCATCTTATCTCAACTCCTCTTAGACTCTTCACTTGGTCTTTGCCTCTTAATCTTTGCAAACCATTGAGAGTTGCTTTTGTAAGATTTACTGGATTCGTGGAACCATAAACTTTTGTAAGAATATTTTTGATTCCTACACCTTCCACAACTGCACGAACAGCAGCACCAGCAATAACGCCTGTACCTGGACAAGCTGGTTTTAAGAAAACTCTAGCTGCACCGTAACGTCCGATGATTTCGTGAGGAATAGTATCGCCTTTTAATGTGATGTCACACATATTTTTTCGAGCATCTTTGACAGCTTTTTGTACTGCAGGTGGCACTTCATTGGCTTTTCCAAAACCAACACCGACTTTACCATTTTGATCCCCAACTACAACTAAAGCACTAAAACTAAATCGACGTCCACCTTTTACTACGGTGGCACAACGATTTATCTTTACCACATAATCTACATATCCATCATTGAATGTTTCTTCCTTGGGAAGTGTCATCTAATCTGCCTTTCTAAAATAATCAATTTCCCTTTTTTGCTAGTCGAAATTGTTGCTATGTTTCAACTAGCAATAAAAAGGATTTTAGAATTTGAGCCCACCTTTACGAGCAGCATCTGCAAGAGCTTTAATACGACCATGATAATGAAATCCACCACGGTCAAAAGCAATTGTTTCAATACCTTTTTCACGAGCCAATTTAGCTATTTCAGTACCAACTAATTCAGCAGCTTTTATATTACATCCATTTTTAATTTGAGATGCTATGGATGCCGTTTTAGAAGAGCAAGCTACAATAGTTTTTCCAGAACGACTTCCTGTGCAATCTACATAAGTGTCGTCAATTAATTGACAGTAGATATTTTTGTTGCTACGAAATACAGCCAATCTAGGTTTTGAAGGAGTTCCTTCAACTTTTTTTCTTAGATGGCAATGACGTCTCCAACGTCTGCAGACTTTTTCATTTTTCATTTAAAATTTACTCCACGATGCAGATTTCTATTCCAACAGAAATCTGATATCTAATTTCAATATAAGCATTTTTAATTGCAAACAATATGTTTTACAATTAAGCAGTACCAAAGCTTTTGCCTGCTTTAAGCTTGATAACTTCACCTTCGTAACGAATACCTTTGCCTTTATAAGCATCGGGTTTACGAATGCTGCGAACGTTAGCGACGAACTGTCCTAGTTGTTGTCTATCACATCCTCTAAAAATCATTTTAGTAGGGGTAGGCAATTCTGCAGTTATACCTTCGGGAAGAACTACAATTTGTGGTAAGCAATAACCAATTTGTAATTCTACGTTGCGACCTTTTAATTTTGCGTTATAACCAGTACCAACGATTTCTAAAACTCTTTGAAAGCCAATACTTACGCCTGTTACTGCGTTGTTTAGTAAGGATCTTCCTAATCCATGATAAGCTTTGGATTGTTTTTCATCATCTGGTCTATGTACTTTTAAAAGTTTATTGGCTTCATCTAATTCCACTGTAATAGTGGGAGGTATTATTACATTCACTTTCCCTTTGGGACCTTGGACTACCGCATTGTTTTTATTTACAGTAACAGAGACTCCATCAGGGAGAAGAATGGCTTTTTTTCCAATACGAGACATGAACTCAACACCTTAGTTTAAAAATTTTCATGTAAACTTAATTGCTAGATGAAAGGTTGCATTATATTTTTACTGTATCAGCTAGCAATTATAGTCTTATTTTACCATACTGTACAAAGTACTTCGCCACCAACTCTTTGTTCATGACATTCTCTGTCTGTCAAAACGCCTTTGGATGTAGACACGATGGCAATACCAAGTCCACCCAAAACTTTTTTCATATCAAACAAACGATTATAAACACGGCGTCCAGGGCGACTCACTCTACTAATTTTTTGGATTACTTTTTCTGAATCCGGACCATATTTTAAAGAAACGATGATTTTATTGCAAGGTTTACCTTCAACGATTCTATAGTCTTTAATAAAACCTTCTTGTTTCAATTTTTGTGCAATACCGACTTTAATTTTAGATTGAGGGATTTCAACTTCTTTTTTCCCAATACTATTGGCATTGCGAATTCTTGTTAGCATATCTGCTATTGGATCAGTCAACATTTTTTTTTCCCTGTTGAAAATTTACCAACTTGCCTTCTTTACGCCAGGAATTTCACCTTTGTTCGCAAGTGTTCTGAAACAAATTCTACAAATCCCAAATTTTCGATAATATGCTCTGGATCTTCCACAGAGATTACATCGATTATAGCGACGAGTGGAGAATTTAGGATTTTTTTTATTTTGAAGACATTTATTAATCCATGACTTCTTGGCCATTATTCTTTCACGCTCCTATTATTACTTTATAAATTGCTAGTTGATAACTAGGAACAAATTTCTGCGTTTCCTATTCAGTAAAAAGAAACTAGCAATTAAAGATTATTTTGCTTCTTCTGTTTTGCCTTTTCTAAAAGGCATACCAAATAAACTTAGAAGTTCTAGGGATTCTGCACTAGATTTGGAGTTTTTAATCACCATGCAAATGTCCATACCTTGTACGAATTCCACTGTGTCTAAGTTGATTTCAGGGAATACACTTTGATCTTTAATTCCCAAGGAATAATTGCCACAAGGATCAAAAGATTTTCTGCTTACTCCACGGAAGTCACGAATACGAGGAATTGCGATACTGATCAAACGATCCAAAAATTCATACATTCTTTTATTGCGAAGAGTGACTTTGCAACCTATTTCTTGACCAGCTCTCAGCTTGAAACCTGCTATTGATTTTTTTGCTTTTGTAATAACAGGGCGTTGACCAGCAATCAAGGATAGATCCTTTACTGCATTTTCTAATCTTCGTTTATTTTCAATTGCTTTGCCGACGCCCATATTGACGACAATTTTTTCCAATTTAGGAATCGACATGATATTGTCCCGATGAAGTTTCTTTTTTAATTCCGGAACGATTTCTTCATTGTATTTTACCATCAACCTTGTCACGGTCAATTACTCCCCTAAATCTGTCTTTTGCTCACTTTACTGTATCGCACTTTTTTGCGTTTAAGCCGACGACTAATATCGTCTTCTTTTGGAGCAGATTGTTTTTTATTTTGTTCTGTTGTTTCCTCATATTTATATTCAACGCGTGTGGGTTTTTGTGCATGAGGGCAGAATAGCATAACGTTGGAAATATGAATGGGGGCTTCTACTTGAATTCTTCCCCCTTGTGGGTTTTGCTGGCTTTTTTTGAGGTGACGATAAACATAATTTATTCCTTCTACCACCACCTTGTTCTTTTGTGCTAATACACGAAGAACTTTTCCGCGTTTACCCGTTTCAGATCCAGCAATTACCTGAATATAGTCATTCTTTTTAATCCGCATCTTATTACCTTACTGCTAGTTTATATAACTTCAGCTGCCAAAGAAACAATTTTCATAAAATTCTTTTGGCGAAGCTCACGGGCTACAGCTCCGAAAATTCGGCTTCCTTTTGGATTTTTGTCATTGTCTAAAATCACTAGTGCATTTCTATCGAAACGAACATAGGAGCCATCATCACGTCGGAGGCTTTTTCGTGTTCTTACAATAACGCCTCGAATAATTTCACCTGTCTTAATTTCTTCTCCAGGTAATGTTTTTTTGACGCTGGCAACAATAATATCACCAATTCGTGCATATTTTCTACGTGTTCCGCCTAAGACTTTGATACACATAACTTGTTTTGCACCAGTATTGTCTGCAACATCCAACATTGATTGCATTTGAATCATTATTCAACCCCTTTCGTCACAATACGAACCATTCTCCAGTTCTTTGTTTTGGACAAAGGGCGAGTTTCCATGATTTCTACTATATCACCATGTTTGGCTTCATTGTGTTCATCATGGGCTTTGAATTTTGTTTCTTTTCTGATATACTTTTTATATCTGGGATGTTTAACCAGACGTTTCATAGATACAGTAATGGTTTTATCCATCTTATCGCTAATAACTGTACCTATTACAACTTTCCGTTGTCCTCTATTCATATACTTTCTCAGGTCTATTTTTACTTATTGTGTTGTATATAAGTAAATAGCCTGCTCCTAAAATATAAAAAAACATTGATAACGCTACGCTAAAGCTAGCTCTATTTTTTCAAACTAACTTATGATATAAAATTATATTGTATTTGTTGTAGAAAGTCAATAAAAAAAGAGTTTTCTTTTTTTTAAATTTAAAATAGCACTTTGATAAGTTTATTTTATTAGAAAAGAATTTACGTCAACAAAAGTGTATTTTTTTCTAATTTATATCAACAAAAGTGTATTTTTTAATTTTACGTAATTTTACGTTAACGAAAGCGTATTTTTCTAATTGATAAGCTTATGTATCCTAGATAATATATAAAGTGTTTTCATATTGATAAGGATTTAAACAATTAGATTTTAGAGGTGCCAGCTTCGTGCTAGCTTAGCTAGAAGCTTATCCTACACAGTGTAAGTCACTAGAGGTACAGCTCTGTTTTTTTGGATAGATATTGCGAAAGCAATAAATATTGACTTTCTGGAGATGAAAGTTTTTCTCACACGGAGAAAAACTTTCATAAAAGAAAAATTATTCAGCTGTATTAGCTGTTTTAGAAATTTCTTCTGCTTCTTTTTCTTTGATTGTCATTATGGTAAGAATTTGAGCGATGTTGCGTTTCATTTTACTAATTTGTGTAACATCTTTGAATTCTTCCACTGTTTTTTGAAATTTTAGTTTATAAAGAGCAGCTTTTTTAGCATCAAGCTCTTTACGGAGTCCTTCAAGGGACATTTTTTTATAATTATTTAAATTACTAGATTTCATTGATACATTCTCCTCTCTGCCATTTTAACTCGGCAGGGAAGCTTATGAGCCATTCGGTTCAATGCTTCTTTGGCTGTATCTTTAGGAACTCCACCAACTTCAAAAAGAATTGTACCAGGTTTGACAACTGCGGCATAGAAATTAGGTTCGCCTTTGCCTTTACCCATACGTGTTTCTTGTGGTGTGCTAGTAACAGGTTTATGAGGGAATATGCGAATATAAACCCTTCCTTCATGTCTTAGAAGGTGGTTAGCAGCAATACGAGCGGCTTCGATTTGTCTTCCACTAATCCAAGCAGCTTCAAGGGCTTGCATTCCGTAGTCACCGAATTCTACAGTATTACCTTGGGTTGCATTGCCTTTAATTCTACCTCGCTGACTTTTTCGATACTTTACCCTTTTGGGCATTAAAGCCATTGTAAGCTACCTCCTCCCCATATTTACCATGATAAATCCAAACTTTGATACCAATGGTACCATAAGTTGTGAACGCTTCTTGAAAGCCATATTCGACTCTAGCATCCAATGTTTGTAGCGGTACTTTACCAAGAACAGCAACTTCAGTTCTTGCCATTTCGGCACCAGACAAACGACCAGAAATTTGGATTTTAATACCTAAAACACCTGCGTCCATTGCGACTTCCATAGCTTTTTTCATGGCACGTCGATAGTTAGCTCGTTTTACCAATTGTTCTGCAATTGATTCTCCAACGAGTTGGGCATTTGTATTGGGTGTATTGACTTCTTTAACTTCTAAACCAACTTCTCGATCCTCAACAAAAGGAGCAAGACTTGCGCGTACTTTATCAACGTTGGCTCCGCGACGTCCAATGAGAGCACCCGGTTTTGATGTGTGAATAATGATGTTAATACGCTCCCGAGTTCTTTCAATTTCTACCATAGGAATATTTGTATATTCCTTGGAAATGAATTTTCGAATTTTTTGATCTTCGTGTAAATATTTCGAAAAGTCATTTTTCTTATTGGCATACCAACGGCTTCTCCAATTTTCTCTAATGCCAATTCGAAAGCCTATCGGGCTAACTTTTTGCCCCATAATTTATTACTCCTGTTGAATGACTTTTGTCTATTTTTTCTTTTCGTCCGTTTTTTCGGGTTTTTCTTTTATAGCAAGAACGAGGTGAATGTGAGAGGTTCTTTTTAAAATACTCATTGCTCGCCCCATAGGACCCGGTCGAAATCTTTTCATACTTGATCCACCATCCACTCGGGCTTCTTGGATGTATAAATCTTTAACGGATTCTCCCCGTTGATCTGCATTTGCAATTGCTGATTTCAAAACTTTTGTGATGAAATATGATGCTCGTTTTGGAGTGCAACGTAAAATGTATAATGCTTCATTGGCTGATTTATTTCTTACTAAATCAATGACATATCGAGCTTTTTGAGGAGAAATCCTTACATGTCTAATACTTGCTTTGAATTTCATAGTTTAATAAGCGTGGACCCTTCTAACCTTTTAGAAGAATAACGCCCACTCCTTCCTGATTAAATTTTCTTGATCAACCTTCCTAAGTGATTACCACCATATTAGAGGGTAAATTTGACTACCTTTTGTCTTTCTTTGTATGCCCACGGAAAGTTCTAGTCAAAACAAATTCACCTAGTTTGTGACCAACCATTTCTTCGCGAATAACAACCTTTTGAAATATTTTTCCATTGTGAACCAAGAAAACTTGATCTACAAATTCAGGAAGAATAGTGCAGGATCTACTCCAAGTCTTTACAGGCTCATGGCTGTTGACTTCACGTTGCTTCATCACTTTTTTCAAAAGTTTTTCACTATAGTAAGGACCTTTTTTACTTGATCTACTCACTTGTTGATTACTCCTATTTTCCTTTAATTGCTAGTGTTTAACTAGCAATTAAAGTTTCCTTATTTCTTTCTTCTTCGAATAATGTGTTTGTTACTAGGATTTCTACGCTTTCGAGTTTTTCCGCCCTTAGCTAGCTTACCCTTTGGTGAACATGGGTGTCTTCCACCGCCAGAACGCCCTTCACCACCACCCATTGGGTGACTTACTGGGTTTTGAGCAACGCCTCGTACGTGTCCACGCCAACCTTTCCATCTGTTGCGTCCCGCTTTACCAATGGAAATATTTTGATGGTCTGTATTCCCAATTTGTCCAATAGTAGCACGACTACGAATAGAGACTTTACGAATTTCGCCCGAAGGAAGATTTAAAATAGCATAGCGACCTTCTTTTGCGCTCAATTGAATAGATGTTCCTGCAGATCTTCCTAGTTGACCACCTTTTCCTGGTTCTAATTCTACGTTGTGAACCATTAAACCAACAGGAATATTTTCTAAAGGCATAGAATTGCCTACTTTGGGTTCTACTTTTTCACCTGATACAATCATGTCACCAACAGATAAACCGATAGGACTGAGGATGTATCTTTTTTCGCCATCAAGATAAGCGATTAAAGAAATACGAGCAGAACGATTAGGATCATATTCTATACTTTTTACTATACCAGGAACATCGTATTTATCTCGTTTGAAATCAATCAAACGATATTGTCGTTTGTGTCCGCCCCCACGGAATCTCGCTGTTGTTACTCCTAGATTATTACGTCCACCAGTCCTTTTGATAGGGCGAAGTAAACTTTTTTCTGGCCTATTAGTTGTAAGTTCAGAAAAATCAGAGAGTACAAGTGTACGAGTACCTGCGGTATTCGGTTTAAATTTTCTAAGACCCATATTTATTCTCTTTGAGATTTGTTGATTATTCACTAAAATAAATCTAATTTGTCTTTTTTATCCAAAAAAACGATCGCTTTTTTCCAAGCACGAGTGTAATATACACGACGAAGACGAAATCGACGTTTTTTAGGAGCTTTGTTAATAATTCTAACTTTTTTGACTTTTACGCCTTTGTCTGCGTAAATTTTTTCGATAGCTTTTTTGATTTCAATTTTATTAGCAGCTGTGTCAACCTCAAAATGATAGGCATTGAGATCGCTCATGTCGCTATTGGATTTTTCCGATATGATGGGCCGTCTAATAATTGTGTAAGCATCTAATAACATATTTTCACCTAATCGCTAGTTAAAAATTCTCGGAATAAATTCCAAATTTTGGTTCTTTGTACATTACTTTCTTCCAATTTACAGACAGGATTCACTCAGAGCCATTTTTGGAAGAGCATATGGTTAAGTAACTTTCTCAGTCTTACCTGTCAGTTTACGCCCTAATCTACTAGCTATTAGGGTAAAGATCTTGACGATTCAAGACTTTAATTTCAGCACCTTTAGAACGAATCAATTCCTCAAAAGCATCTTTTACAAGAATAACTTTTTCATTAGCTAAAAGAAGATAAGGATTTAAACGTTCTAATTTTTCCATGGATACACGGGGAATGTTAGAAAAAGATCTTAAAAAATTAAAATCTTCAGTATTCCAACCAACAAGTACTCTTTGATTGTTGATTCCCATGTTGCACAATGCACCATAGATAGTTTTTGTTTTGGGAGCATCCATTGGTATGCTCTCAAGAACGATAATTTCTTTGTCTTGGAATTTTGCCAACCAAGCACTGTCCATTGCAATCCTTCTTGCCTTTTTAGGCATTGAATAAGAATAATCGCGAGGATGAGGACCGAAAACCACTCCGCCGCCTTTCCAGTGAGGAGGTCGGGAAGGACCAGTTCGAGCTCGACCAGTGCCTTTTTGTTTCCATAATTTGCGACCAGTTCCAGAAACATCTTTTCTGGTTTTTGTGGCATGTGTGCCTACTCTTTGTCGCGCTTCATACATTAAGATAGCTTCTTTTAAAACTACTTCACGGATTCTATCACCGAAAATATTTTCATCGAATTCTAAAATTTCCGATGTTCTTTTCCCAGTAGCATCAAATACAGGTACTCTCATTGGGTACTTTCCTTACGCTTTAATTCGGATCTCCACTCCAGCAGGCATTGTTAATTTCGTTAATGCCTCAACAGTTTTCTGTGTAGTATCCAAAATGTAAATCAGTCTTTTATGTGTTCTGATTTCAAATTGTTCTCTAGATTTTTTATTAATATGAGGGGATCTTAAAACAGTATAACGTTCAATTCGAGTTGGTAGAGGGACTGGACCAGATACTTCCGCAGAAGTTTTTTTGGCTGTTTCTACCAATTCTAATGCATATTTATCTAACATGTCGTGATCGTATGCTTCCATACGAATTTTAATTTTCTCACTACTCATGCATTTAGACCTTCATTGCTAACAAGATTTCGTTGATAATCAACGGTAAAAAAAATTAAAAACAAAAAAATTAATTTATATAATTTAATATAATATTGTTGTGACCCCAATTGCTGTGTCATGATAAAGTTTCCTTAGCAATTTGGGTTGGATGGTCGTAGTGGTTTTATCTATTCTTTAAAACATTGTATCATACAGAAAGTGCTTGTCAAGATTATTATTTGTAAAAAAAAAAAAAGCGTAATTGTCAATGTAAACATTTCAAAGAAATGATTACATTAAAAACTATGCTTTGTAAAAAAAAATGGGAGGAAAATACAGACAGCACTTAGAGAATATTTTTTGCTTTTAGATGATATTAAAAGTTTGATGTATATCTTAATACTTGAAGCTACTTCCACCAATAAATTCACGTAGTATAGAGTTGTCAGGAACAATATCGCTAGAAGCAGATTCAAAATATGCTAAAAATGTCAATAGACGCACTGCTTCAGAATATACAGATGAATCTGGTTGAATTTTTTCTAACAAAGGTGTAACAAAATTTTTCAAGACGGCAAGTTCATATGCCATAGCAGAATTGAACATGACATTAGCATAATTTTGATATGGGAAAATATTTTCATTTTCACCACGACGGATAGAATTCCAACGTTTCAAAGTATCTGTGGCACTATAACCTCGGAATTGATTATCTCGGACGATTCTACGTATAATTCGTAAATCGGTAGTAGGAATTCTGTTGTAATAATCAATATTGATCACTGTGAGTGCACTGACATAAATTTTGAATTTATTTAAATTAGGAATAGTAGCAGTTAATTTGGGATTCAATCCATGAATGCCTTCTAAAATAATGATTTCATTTGGTTGTAATTGAAGCTTTTTAGTAGTTGCAGAACGTTTGCCTTCATTAAAGTTGTATTTTGGAATCTCTACAACACGGTTATCTAAAAGATCTGTTAAATGTTGATTGAGTAACGTTACGTCTAAAGTTTCAATACATTCAAAATTTAATTCTCCCAATTCATCTCTGGGAGTTGCTTCATGGTTTTTAAAATAATCATCTAGTGATAGTGGTACAGCATTAATTCCATTGACTCTTAAATGAACTGTCAATCGTTTAGAAAAGGTTGTTTTCCCAGAAGAGGAAGGACCAGAAATCAGAATAATTCTAATATTTTCTCTATCATTTGCAATTTGATCTGCAATTTTTGCAATGTTTTTTTCTTGGATGGCTTCTGATACTCGTACAAAATCTTTGATTTTATTTTTTTTGCAAATATGATTTAATTTGCCAATAGTATCGACTCCAAGTATTTTAATCCATTGTTTATGTTCTTGGAAGACTCGAAATAGGCGATCTTGTTCGATATATTCTGGGATTATATCAGGAGCTTGTTGTTCTGGGAAACGAATAATAATACCTGAGCCATAATGCATGATATTAAAATTTTTCAAATACGAAGCATCGGGCACAGTGTAGGAATAAAAAGTTACAATACTATTTCCACAACTATAAATAGTGATGGTATCTTGAGGAGATTTCTGAAGAAGTTGTACTGTATCTTCTCTATTTTGTTTTTTGAAGAGTTCTATGGCTTCTTTTAGAGGTACTTCTCGTTTTTCAAAAGGAACGGCATTGATGACAAGTTTTCGCATATGGTCTAAAATTGGTTGAACCATATTATTACCAATGCTATTTTCACCTTGAAATTCACAATACACACCTTTACTAATAGCATGGTGAACTTCTAATTGAATGTCTGGATATAAATCTTCCAATGCTTTTAAAACGAGTAAAACAAGACTACGTTCATATACTTTAACACCAGAATAATGCGTTAAATCAATAGGTTTAATTTCGCAATTCTCTTGAATAGCATACCAAAGATCAACTTCGCTTTCATTGATTTTGGCACCTACTACAGGATTTCCAGCAGGGCGAGGAATCGTGTTGCGAAAAAATTCTTTTAATGTTGTTCCTACTTCAACTTGAAGTTCTTCTTTTTTTTCTTTTCCTACCAAAGTGACTGTGACTGTTTTTCTTTTCTCGACTTCTTTCTCGACTTCTTTCATAGAGTTCTCCAAATTCGTACAATTCTTCTAGTTTCATTACTAATTTCATTTTAGGATTATTTCCCTTATATATATAATAATGATGTAATGATTTTAAATTTTAATTTCTTATTATTTATCTTATTATTTAAATAGATATTATCTTATTATTTTACTTATTATTTTTATAATATCTTAATTTTATTAATTTTATTATTTACTTATTATTTTTATAATATCTTAATTATTATTAATTTTATTATTTAATTATTATTAATTTTATTATTTAATTATTATTTATCTTATTATTTAAATAGATATTATCTTATAGATATCTTCATATTATTTCTTCTTGAAAATTATTTTACTCTAATTATTTAGAATATTAAATATTTATTTTTCTAAATAATTAGAGTAAATAAATGAAATAATTTATTTTTTATTTATAATTTTTCTAAATAATTAGAGTAAATAAATGAAATAATTTATTTTTTATTTATAATTTTTCTAAATAATTAGAGTAAATAAATGAAATAATTTATTTTTTATTTATAATTTTTCTAAATAATTTAGAGTAAAATAAATGAAATAATTTATTTTTTATTTATAATTTTTCTAAATAATTAGAGTAAAATAAATGAAGTAATTTGTTGTTAAGAAATGCGAATCTTAAATTTTATATTATTTTGATTTTTTGTCAACTATTTTTTTTCTTTTACAACTATTTTTCAGAATTTTTAATAATTAAATTGAGGATGCGTTGCGAGGAATTGGCTATCTTGTAACTTAAAGCCAGCCTGAACAAGTGCATGGAGATGCACCATACCAACTGGTCTATCATCTTGATCCACAACTGGCAAAACAAAAATAGGGCGTGGTTTGTGGTTTTCCATAATTTGCAAAGCATCATATGCAAGAATATTTTCTTCTACATATGTTGGTTGGCGTGTCATGATTTTATGGACTTCTGTGTTCATGGCTACTTGGAGTGTAGTATTTTGTTTTGTAAAATTTTCAATAATGCGTCGAAGGTCGCCGTCTGTAATGATCCCAACGAGTTTTCCTTGATCATTAACAATCGAAGTTCCACCTAAATTATACTTTGTAATAGTAGCCATAGCTTCTGCTAAAGTTTCATGTTCTGAATTTATAGGGTTAGTTTTTTCACCAGAAAGTAAATTTTTCATTTGTAATGTGAGTCGCTTCCCTAGCATTCCTTTAGGATGAAAAACTGCAAAATCTTCAGGTGTAAATTTACGAAATTGCATTAAAGCAACAGTTAAGGCATCACCAATGGCTAGCATTAAGGTAGTAGATGTTGTTGGAATTAAATTATAGGGATCAGCTTCTGTGATTGTTCCTAAAAGGATTGCTACGTCAGATTGTCTTGCCAATGTACTTTGTTTGTGCGAAGTAATTGCAATAATAGGAATTTGAAATATTTTTACAAATGAAGCTAAATCAATAATTTCTTGCGTTTCTCCAGAGTAAGATAAGGCAATTAATATATCTTCTTTGTGCAATACACCAAGATCGCCATGAAATCCTTCGGCAGGGTGCAAAAAATGAGATGAAATCCCAGTACTAGTAAGGCTTGCAGCAATTTTTTGGCAGATATGGCCACTTTTTCCCATTCCTGAAATAAAAACTCGACCTTTGCATTCTAATATGAGTTGAAATGCTTGAAAAAAGGAGTCGCCTAAAATTTTAGTGAGATTTTGTAATGCGTCTGCTTCTTGTTGGAGTACATGAATAGCTATGTTCAAAATTTCTGTTTTATGATCCACTTTTTTTTCCATTTTTATATTGCTCATTGATTTGTTGTTTCTATATTTTTTTGTGAATTATTCCACAATAAAAAATTTTCAATAAATGCATCTAATTCACCGTCTAGAACAGCTTGAGTATTGCCTGTTTCATAGTTTGTACGGTGATCTTTCACAAGAGTATAAGGTTGTAACACATAGGAACGGATTTGATTACTCCAAGATACTTGTGTTTTAGCTCCATATTGTTTATATAAACTTTCTTCTTGTTCTTGTTTCCGTTTTTGATATAAACGAGCTTGCAATACTTTCATAGCTGTGGCACGATTTTTATGTTGAGAACGTTCATTTTGGCAATTTACCACAATTCCTGTGGGGATATGTGTGATACGAACTGCAGAATCTGTAACATTAACATGTTGACCACCTGCACCCGAGGAACGATAAAAATCAATTCGTAAATCTTTTTCATTGATTTCAATATCGACGTTGTCATCCATTTCTGGGATTACATCTACTCCTGCAAATGAAGTATGGCGACGAGCACCTGCATCAAAAGGAGAGATACGAACTAAACGATGAACGCCTCTTTCTGATTTTAAATATCCGTATGCTAAATTGCCTTGGACTTGCAATGTAACACTTTTAATGCCAGCTTCGCTTTCAGCAGAATAATCAAGAGTTGTGACTGTGTATTTTTTTTTATCAAAATACTTTAAATACATACGCAGGAGCATTTCAGCCCAATCACAAGCTTCTACTCCGCCAGAACCAGCTTGAATAGAGAAGAATGCATTTTTTTTATCATCTTCTTCTTGGAATGTGGCTTGTAATGTTAAGGATTGCAATGCAATTTGATTTTGTTCTATTTCATTTGCAATTTCTTGTAATTCTTCGATACTATTTTCTTCGCAAGCCATTTCAAATAAAATACAAGTATCTTCAATATTTTGTTTCAATTCTACTATTGGTTCCACGATCTGTCGAGCTTGTTTTAAATTTTGAATCACAATATTTCTTTGTTCTTCAGGCAAATTCCAAAAGCCTGCTTGACTCATTTTTTCTTCTTCGATTTGAAGTCGTTTTTGATTACCTTCCAAGTCAAAGAGAGTCTCCTAAATTAGAAATTTGTTTTTTTTGTTTGTTAATAATTTCTTTTATTTCGTCTTTTGATAAATCCATTCTGTTTCCTATATATAATTGTACAATAGAATAATTTTTGTTATAATTTTCTAATATATTTTATAAACTTTTATTCAATATATTGCAAGTAAATTTTAGATTCTAAACCTAATAAATCCTAAAAAGTAGCGGAGACAATATCAATGAACGTTATGCAATTATGCCTAAATGATTCTAACAATATTTCTACTTTGTTTCATGAAATTGCACGTGGATTTCAAAATACAGAGCATGAAATTTATTACGTATTTTTAACAGGAGAACCAACTGAACTACCTTATTTCGGGGATAATGTTCATTTACATTATTGTCGATTTACAAAAAAATCTTTAAAAGGAGTATTTCGCCTTTTAAAATTATATCCATTAATTAAATTTATAAAAGAACATAAGATTGAAGCTATCATTGCACATCAATTCCGACCTACATATCTTATGGAAATATGTTCTTGGTTTGTACGTTTAAAACAGAAAATTTCAGTATTTCATGGAAATAATACTATTAGGCATTTCAGTAATCGTTTATTTACTTATTTTTTTTTACGACGCAATACTGAGTTTGTTACAGTTTCACAATCTGTAAAGCAAGATTTAATTTTTTCTTTTAAGATAAAACCATCCAAAATTCATGTTATTTATAATGGTGTGGATGTTCAGTATATCCAAGAACACTTTTTATCACGCCCAGAACTCAGAAAACAATGGAATTGTTCAGATCATGATTTTGTTTTTGGTCATGTTGCTAGATTAGTTCCTATAAAAGGACAAAAATATTTATTACAAGCTTTTGCTTTGCTTTTGCAACAATATAAAAATATTAAATTAATTATAATTGGTGGAGGACGCATAGAAAAAGAGTTACATGAATTGGCTGAACAACTAAATATTGGTCAATACGTGGTTTTTACTGGTGCTTTACCAGAAGCTCATCGATATATGATTGGATTTGATACATTTATTTTACCTTCCTTAGATGAAGGTTTAGGCGTTGTTTTATTAGAAGCTATGGTTGCCAAACTTCCGATCATTGCAAGCAATGTAGGAGGAATTCCAGAAATTGTAGAAAATTTAGGAATGCTTGTTCCTGCAGGTGATGTTTCTGCCTTAAAAAATGCTATGCAAAATATGCTCGATATGGGGAAAGAAAAACAACAAGAAATGGGAGAAAATCTCCACCAAAGACTCCTAGAAAATTTTACTGTTCAAAAATTCCAAGAAGGATATCGAAATCTTATAAAGTAAAAATACAATATAGAAAATTATATAATATTGTATTTTTACAAAATTTTACGTATTTTTTGCAAATTGATATTGTTGTAGTACATCTGGGAAAGGAGTGAGAGTTCGTTCTAAAATGCCATGAAGTGCTGCAATGATCAATCCATAATTTGTAATGGGTACATTTTGTTGTTGTGCTTGATAAATGCGATTTAATGTTGCTTTACGATTTAACATACAAGCACCACAATGTACAATGAGTTTGTACTCTTGTAAATTATTAGGGAAATCGTGACCTTGTGTAGATTCAAAAATCAATTCTTTATTCACTTTTTCTCGAATCCATTTTGGGATTTTCACTCTTCCAATATCATCTGCAATAGGATGGTGCGTGCATGCTTCTGCAATAAGTATTTTATCACCATCTTTTAATTTGTTTAATGCTAATGTTGCAATAGATTGTGTTGTTAAATCTCCTTTATAATTTGCAAATAAAATAGAAAAGCTTGTCAAGGGAATAGAATTAGGCGTATGAAGTGCTACTTCGTGAAAAACTTGGGAATCTGTAATTACCACTTTAGGCAAAGTTTTTAAATTATCTAAAGTTTGTGGAAGTTGTTCAGGCGTTGTGATCACGCAATTTGCAGGTATGTCTAAAATATCACGAATCGTTTGTACTTGAGGTAAAATTAAACGTCCTTTGGGAGCTTCTTTATCAATAGGAATCACAAGGATTGCAGTTTCATTTGCTTGCACTAAATCTGCAGTGAGTTTTTTTATTTCAAAATATTCTGAGGGTGTGTATTGTAATAATAAGGCTTGCAATTCAGGTAAGCCTTGTTTTGTAACACAAGAAAAAGCAATATACGGAATGTTTCTTTCTTGTAAACTCTGAACAAGTGCTGTATCTATTGTTCCTTGATCTGCTTTATTTAAAATTACAATATATGGGATCTTTTTTTCTTGAAATTGTATTAATATCTTTTCTTCATAATCATTCCAAGAATTAAAATCTACTACTAATAGTGCAATGTCAGTGCGATTTAAAATTTTTTGTGTTTTTTCTATTCTTAATTGTCCTAATGGTTCTTGATCATCATCGATGCCTGCAGTATCAATAAAAAGAACAGGACCAATCAAATGCAATTCCATTGCCTTTTCAACTGGATCTGTTGTTGTCCCTGGAATGTTAGAAACAATAGAGATATTTTGATTGGTAATTGTATTTAATAAGCTCGATTTTCCAGCATTTCGACGACCAAAAATACCAATATGTAGGCGTAAATTTTTAGGTGTTTTATTCATATCTTTTCTCAATATAGAAAAATATGCCTTTTATATAAAAGAGGCATATTTTTCATTTAGTAAAAATTAAACATAGACGTCGCGTTTCCCTTGTTGAATTTTTTCAATCATGCGTTCTGTTGTCTGACGAATTTTGGGATCCATTGTTTTTAACGTATCTTGTATTAATTGCATACCGATTTCTTTTGTTTTAGGGCTTGCAAAGTCAATTAAATATTCTAAAAAAGTAGAAATTGCATTGGGTTGGCAATGTTTTTTGATTTCACCAGGTTTTGCTAAATCCATAAAATCTGCACCTGTACGACCTAAACGATAGCAACCTGTACAAAAAGAAGGAATATAACCATCTTTTGTAATATCTTGGATGACTTCATCAATGCCACGATGGTCTCCCAATTGAAATTGAGCATAGTCAAACTGTTCTGAATCTTTATATCCACCTGGATTGGTACGACTGCCTGCTGAAATTTGAGAGATACCAAGAGCTAGAATATCTTTACGAAGTTCAGCATTTTCTCGAGTAGAAAGAATCATACCAGTATATGGAACAGCAAGGCGAAGAATGGCAACTATTTTTTTAAAGTCTTGGTCAGAAACAGGATAGGGAGGATTGGATGCTATATCAGAACCATGTGCAGGTTCTAAACGAGGTACACTAATTGTATGTGGACCAACACCAAATTTTTGTTCTAAATGTTGGATTTGTTGCATCATGGCAAGTATTTCATATTTCCAATCTGCCAATCCAAAAAGCACGCCAATGCCCACATCATCAATACCCGCTTCCATTGCACGATCAAACGCAGTGATACGCCATTGATAGTCACGTTTTTTCCCAGCCACATGCATTTTTTCATACGTAGGAACATGGTATGTTTCTTGAAAAAGTTGAAATGTGCCAATTTTAGCATTTTTCAATTGTTTGAACTCATCTACAGTCATGGGAGCTAAATTTACATTCACTCTGCGAACTTCAGCATTAGGAATCTTTGTTGCATACGTAGTAGCAATAGCATCAAGAATATATTGAAGACCTTCATGGGGCGGGTACGATTCACCTGCTACGATTAAAATGCGCTTATGTCCTTGTTGTAAAAGCAATTTTACTTCTTCAGAAATTTCTTCTTGATTTAATGCCTTTCTATGCAAATCTTTATTAGATGCACGAAATGCACAATATAAACATTCATTTTTACAATAATTGGAAATGTACAAAGGAGCAAATATTACAAGACGCTTGCCATAAATGATTTCTTTGATTTCAAAAGCAGTATGATACAACTCGTTCAATAAATCTTGATTTTCAATCATCATCAAAGAAGCAATGTCATTATCATTTAACCCCTTTAATTCTTTTGCTTTTTGAAAAATGTCACGAACTTGATTGTCTGATAGATTTTTTGCTTGGTCTAAAGCTTTTTGAATTCTATCATCATTGATGTTAAATACAGTAGACATAATGTATCCTAACAAATTACATTCTTAAAAATTTATAAAAAATTTCCTATTGACGAAATACTATAAATAAAAAGAATCTTTTACAAAACTTGAATATGTACCTTGCAAAGAATAATACATATAGGTAGGTACCTATATGTATTTTTACATTGATTTTACTCTATAGGTAGGAATCTATATTTAAATGAAGATGTATCTTTTTGAAGAATAACAATATAGGAAGATACCTATATTGTATTTTTACATTGATTTTACTCTATAGGTAGGAATCTATAATATATTGTACCTTTTTTTACATTGATTTCATTCTATATTTTAAAAAAAAAAAATAAAGCTAGATAAATCTTTAACATGATTAACTTAATGTATAAATAATAATTTAAATTTATATATAAATTATGTGATTATTGAAAATTATTACATAATTTACATGTCATTGGAAAATTTATAAAGGAATAAAAAAAACAGGGCTATAAACCCTGTTTCAAATTTATTATAAATTATATTTTTACTTTTCAAAATATTTTTTTAGTTACTATTATTAATTTTTAGTTATTATCACTGATCAGAATAGCCATAGATCGACCTTTAACGAAAAAAGAAGAATTTGCAGTTTCATTGTTGCTCCAATTGCTAAGACTGCCAAAATCATTACCTTTTCCATACCAAGAACGAGCTAATATTTTCCAATTTCCTTGGGAATATTGATTAATATTAGAAATGGTCATGTCATTCCAATGTTCATTATAAATAACCATAATATCAGGTTCGCCAGCTTTGCCCCACCAAATCACTGCAATCTGTATAGGATTTGCACCACCACCAGCTTCCCAAATGTATGTATATTTATAGTCATTAGCAGAACCATTCGGTGTATTGCTAATATAAGTTGGGAAATCATCTCGTCTAAAATGATTCCATTTTTTACGAAGTTGTATTAAATTTTTTGTCCAGTGAAAAAGTTCGTTTCCATATTTAGGACCATTGGGGCTATTTGAATTTTTACCATCTTTTAAAGCCCAATCAATCCAATTAACGTAGTTAATCGAGTGGTCACCAGTGGAAGATTCATAATTATATGTATTGTGGGCGTCAGATTGAGATAGTGCACCTGATTTTGTACGTCCAAATTCATCGCCTTGTAAAATAAGAGGTACGCCTTGGGAAGTCATTAAAATTCCCATCATAAGTTTTTGGCGTTCACGACGTAAGTTTTCATCGCCACCACTATCCCAACAATTATGAGAACCGTCATAATCATTAAAATATACTGTATCTCTCAATGTATAACCATCATGACAAGTCAGCATATTAACAGAACGCCATGGTTTCGAAGAAGCATGTGCTCCAGAATCTGTAGATCCATATCCTTCAATGAGTTGTTTGAACATAGCAATATCTTTTAAATTAGATGCAGAAAAACGTCGTATATTGTCTCGATATTTTCCTAACCATTTTGTCCAACGATTATTGCTATAATTCCATTTTCCACTGTCCATAAAATCCCACCATTGACCGCCCATATCCCAAGGTTCTGCGTGTAAATGTGCATTAGTAAAACGTGTGTCATTGTCGACCCAATCTGCAGCAGAATCAGAACCATCAGCTAGAATACGTGCTAAATCAAAGCGAAATCCATCAATTCCATATTTTTGATGCCATAAAGATAAAGAGTCACGAACCCATTGTTTTGTATATAAACTATCAGCACCTAAAAAAGCAACATCATTGCCTGTACCAGTATTATTAAAATAATACTTACCATCACTTGTTGCACGATAAAAATTCGTGTTGTGTAGCCCCATAGTATTATAGTACTTTGCAGCAAGCTTTCCATTGCTTGTCCATGGACTTTGTTCACCTGTATGATTATACACAACATCCATAAAAACAGCAATTCCTTTATCATGCAATGCTTTTACAAGAGTCTTAAATTCGACTACATTATTTTCTTCTGAGCTAGCATAGCGAGCTTCAGGCGAGAAAAAATTTGTTGTCATATAACCCCAATGATTGTAACGCCCATCTTCGTTGCCTGTGAGTTCATCATATTCCATAATGGGCATTAATTCTACAGCATTTACACCTAATTCTACTAAGTGATCAATCCCTGCAGAAAGACCGCCTGGAGTTTTTAATCCGCTTTGAGCAAGTCCTAAATATTTTCCACGCTTTGAAGGATCTAAATTTTGAATGCGAGCAGTATAATCTTGGACATGCATTTCATAAATAATTAAATCTTTACGAGCAATTTTAACATTGCCAGGATGCCTATCTTTTGTATGATCATATACAATACTTTTCCCACCACCAGCATACACCGATGAAGTTGCTTGGACATAAGGAAAACTTTGGAATATATTTGTATATTTTACATTTTGGTTTTGGTATGCATAAGGATCATTTAAATAATGATTTTTATTAAACAACGTGCCATATGGCTTAGTAGTAGAAACATTTTGGTTTCCTGAAGCTCGATACATATAGTATGTGCCATGTCCAATTCCAGGAACATTCACTGTCCAATCATTGCCACTTTTAGACATAGGAATAATTTGACTGGGAGTCAAATCATTTGCATAGGAAAATAAAAGCAATTCTACTTGCGTAGCTAAAGGCGAATACACTGTAAATGTGACAGATCCATTACTTTGAATCTGTGCACCATACATACTTGCTCTTTCTTCCTCTATATATTGTCCCTGTACTTGTACGAAAAGACAACATATCAATATTAAAATATAAAAAAATTTCATATCTTCAGCCTTTATATAAAGATTATATTAGGAATATCAACATAAAGATTATATTAGGAATATCAACATAAATTATTGTAACAAAACAAGAATAAAAAGCAAAATAAAAAGACTTACTTTTGGAGATCATGAATAATATCTACCACTTGTTGTGGCGTGATTTTTTTCATGCACCAATCTTTCTTCTTACATACTTTATTACGACAAGGGTGGCAAGGAACGTTTGCTTGTAAAACAAAATTTTGATCTCCATAAGGACCTGTTTTTTTAGAATCTGTGGGCCCAAATAAAGCAATCACTGGAGTGTTCACAGCAACTGCTAAATGCATGGGGCCTGAATCATTGCATATTGCTATTTTTGTTTGTTGCAAAATTGCTGCCAATTCAGATAAACTTGTTTTGCCAATCAAAGAAGTTGTATTCTGTTGTGCCGAAAAATATTCTTCTAATGGCTGTTCTGACTTACTGCCAAGCAATAAAAAATTTTCATTGGGTAACAATTGCGTCAAGGCAAGAAAATTTTCTATTGGCCAACGTTTAGAATCCCAACGAGCACCAGGCAATAGTGCAATGTAATTTTTGTTATCTGTAATTTTTAATGATTTTGCTTTATTTTTCAAATTAATGATTTCTGGAAATTGAATGATACAAGGTTGGTTCGTTACCTTTGTTGTTAATTCTGCATTTTTATCAATTGCATGAATACTTTTTGGTAAAACTCGTTCATTATACGCTAAATATGCAAATTCACGTGCATTTTGAAATCCAATTCGTCGTGGTGCACGAGTTGCAAAAGTAGCTAAACCAGATCTAAATAGCCCTTGATAATCTATTACAATATCGTAATTTTCTTGTTTTAATGTTTTCAAAAGTGCACAAATTTCTGATAAATTAGATATTGTATTTTTCATGCCACGCCAACGATCACGTTCGAAAAAATGAGTTTTATCAATCTGGCGAACATTTTTTAAAATATTCGCAAAAGAACGAGTCACTAACCAATGAATTTCAGATTCTGGATACGCTTTTTTTAAATTTAATACCATTGGAAGCGTATGAACAATATCTCCTAAAGAACTCAATTTTACAATCAGAATTTTAGTCATATCTATTTTTTATTCATTTGATTCAAAATTTGTTGAAATGGATTATTTTTAGCTACTTGTTGTTGATTACAATTACAAGTGGAAACATTTAAATTTATTCCACAATATTGACAAAGCCCCTTACAATCTTGTTTACAAACAAGTTTCATTGGAATGTCTAATAAAATTGTATCACGAAGTGCCTCAGTCAAATTAATAATATTATTTTTATAATAAATAGTCCCTAAATCTTTTTCATTCAAATCATGATTGTCATGAAAATAATTTGGCATAGGTTGATAATATAACTCAACCTTAGGATGTAACTCAAATGGAAATTGTTCTAAACAACGTTGACATTCGAATTGAATCGTTGTATCTACCTTTCCACGAATTCGAACATCTTGACCACTTTTTTGAGCATTGCATTGAAATTCAATAGGACTAATAAATGTATATTCTGGTAAATCAATATCAAAAACATCAATCGTACCTGTATAATCTCGACCTGTAATTGGAATCTCTTTTACATGAATTAACATCATGAATCCTTTTATATTACGATTTTTTAATATTTTAAAAAAAATAAGTTAAAAAACATATATATAGAATCATATAAAAAAACATACAAAATAGAAAGAAAAAAATCTTTTTATGTTAAAAAAAGGCAAGAATGAACTCATTCTTGCCTTTTAATAATCATGGATAATCTTGTATTCTACATTTTGCAATATTTATTATGCGTCCTGTAACACTTCATAAGCATCCAATTTTTTGCCAGCAAAAAGTTGGAGAGAAGCACCGCCGCCTGTAGAAATATGGGTAACTTTATCAGCATAGCCTAATTTTTCAATAGCAGCTCCAGAGTCTCCACCACCAATAATGCTTGTACAATCAGTTTCTGAAACTGCCTTAGCAATTTGCATCGTTCCATTAGCAAATGGATCGATTTCAAAAACACCCATGGGACCATTCCAAATAACTGTCTTTGCACCAGCAATTTTACTTTTGAAGAGTTCAATTGTTTTGGGACCAATATCTACACCTTCTCTATCTTCAGGTATATCATGAGAAGGGAAAACCTTTTTATCAGCTTCAGCAGAAATTTCTGGGACAGCAACAATGTCTACTGGTAGAACAATTTCTGTTTTGCCATTATTTAAATAGCCTTTGACTTTTTCTACATATTCTTCTTGCAATATAGATTTGCCAACATTTCCACCTTGTGCTTTTAATAAGGTATAAGACATACCACCACCAATAAGAAGAGTATCTACCTTACCAATGAGATTTTCAATGATCGGAATTTTTTCTTTGATCTTGGCACCGCCTAGTATACCAACAAATGGTCTTTCAGGAGCTTCCATAGTGCCATTAATGGTTTTTATTTCTTTTTCAACAAGAAGACCCATAACCCCAGGAATACATTGAGGGACGCCCCATGTAGAACCATCTTTTCGATGTGCTGTTCCAAAAGCATCTAATACAAAATACACAGCACCAGTAGCTTCAACAAGTTGTCGTCCAAATGCAAGTGCATCTTTCTTTTCTGCTGTGTGGTATCGTACATTTTCTAACAATGCAACTTCACCGTCAGCTAAGTCTTGCAATGCTACTTTGACTTCTTCACCTACACAATCATTATAAAACTTTACAGGTATTTCTAAAAGTTCACTCAATCTATCAGCTACAACTTTCAAAGAATAGAGTGCCTTTTCCTCAGGTTTTTCATCAGGACGTCCTAAGTGAGATGTCAAAACAATTTGAGCACCTTGCTCCATCAAATACTTAATAGTAGGGAGTGTTTCGCGGATACGACGATCATCTGTGATTTGCCCTTCATTATCTTGAGGTACATTATAATCACAACGGACTAAAACTCGTTTACTTTTGACATCAATGTCACGTACTGTTTTTTTCAGCATAAATTATTTTCCTAATTTCTTCTTTTTACTTAAAATAAACAAGTTCCTACTGTGTAGCACACAACAGGAACTTATATGAGAACAACTGAGGGTGCTCAGCGTTTTTTACTATGCTTTTGCAACGTGAAGGAGTAAATCTACACAACGGCAAGAATAGCCCCATTCATTGTCGTACCAAGAAACAACTTTGAAAAAACGTTTTTCTCCTGGTAAATTATTTGTGAGTGTAGCAAGAGAATCATAGATAGAAGAACGAGAATCATGGATGAAATCCGTAGAAACTAGATCTTCATCAGTAACTCCGAGGATACCTTTGAGATAAGTTTCTGATGCTTTTTTCATAAGAGCATCAATTTCTTCTATGGATGTGTCTTTTTCAGTTCTGAAAGTAAAATCAACTGTAGAAACATTAGCTGTAGGAACTCGAAATGACATTCCAGTAAGTTTACCTTTAGTAACTGGAAGAACTTGTCCAACAGCCTTTGCAGCGCCTGTGCTAGATGGAATAATATTGATAGCAGCAGCACGACCACCTCGCCAATCCTTTTTAGAAGGTCCATCTACTGTTTTTTGAGTTGCAGTATAAGCATGGATCGTTGTCATGAGACCTGTTTCAATTCCAAGTCCTTCTTTTAAAAGAACATGAACAACAGGGGCTAAACAATTTGTTGTACAAGAAGCATTTGAAATAATATGATGTTTACTATCATCATACTCATTTTCATTTACACCCATTACAATAGTTTTTACACCATCACCTTTTCCAGGTGCAGTGAGTAAAACTTTTTTAGCGCCAGCATCAATGTGCTTTTGAGCTTGAGTATCTTGAGAAAATAGACCAGTAGCTTCGAAAACATACTCTACGCCTAATTCTTTCCAAGGCAATTCATCTGGACTTTTCGTAGCCATAAGACATTTAATCTTATTGCCATTTACAACTAAAATATCATTTTCTTTAAGTTCTGGATTACTTTTTTCAGTATGAATTTCACCTTTGAAACGACCATGAATAGAATCATACTTCAATTGATAAGCAAAATAATCTGCATCTGTGCTTACATCAACAACAGCTACTACTTCAACTTTCTTACCTAGGACATCTTTCTCTACCATAGCACTAACAATTTGACGTCCAATACGACCAAAACCATTGATACCAACTTTTATCATATTCAAACTTCCTTTAAGATTTAATAATACATTAAATACATTATATAACAAATCCTTATATTAAGGTTACAATTTTCTTTTGCTTATATATTTTTATTACATATATTGTATAAAAAAACATTTTTTTTGTCAATCTATTCTTAAAAAAGAAATTTTTTTTACAAACTTTTTTTTGAAAAAATCATTCCATTCTTAAAAATAACTTTATAAAAAAAAATCCATCAAAATGAATCAACATTTTGATGGAAAATATACAGTTGAACTCCCCAATACATCTAGCAACTTACTCAGCTATAACAGTCATCCTACCAAAAGCGTTAGGCTGTGATAAAACAGGCATTGAACAAGATTCAGCTAACAAATAAATACCTGAAAAATTTTCCCATGTTTTAGTAAAAATTTTACTATCCCCACCATGAATATCCGTGACTCTTCCCCATGTAAACGTATTTTGAGCTTGCGTTGACCCTATATAGATTTTTTTTGGATCAATGAGATATTTTTCAATTTCGTTATCATCAATTATAGTTTTAGTATATTGATAAAGAGCCAAATATCCACCTGCATATGGCAAGTTTATATGACAACTTGCACCTTCTGGTCGCTCTTGTAGACGATTAGACCACATTTCAAATTTTCTTTGATCATTATAAATTTTTCGAAATTTTTCATTTCGCATCATATAGGAAAAAGCTTCATAACCAATAATTAAAGAATCGGGTACTAGACCAGAGACCTTACGAACATTCATAGTAAGTTTTTCAATATCTTCTATAATGTTTGCAGTTTCTGATTGCCATTCAACACTTGCCTCTTGTACATTTTCAACTGGGATTTTAAAATCAACATTAAGTGAAATATTTTCGTTTTGAATATCTATTTTTCCTTCTGTAAATGCCAAAGAACATAAATATTCTTGCGTCCATACTATTCGATCAAGCAAATACTTCAATGTAGATTGCAATATATTATCATCTACATTATTATATTCTATAGGGATTAATATTTTTTCTCTTGTACGTGGAATTATTACTGGTGGGGTAAAATTTTTTATATTTACAACGTGTGCTGAGGAATTAGGATTTCCAAAACTAGCAATATTATTCGCTCTATTAATAATATTCCATGTTATACACTCTGAAGATTCATATACTTCTTTTTTAAAAAAAAGATTTCTAATAAAAGTATTTGGTTTATATAATTTTTTTACTAAATCAATAATTTCCATATTTTTTACTCCTAAGTAGTTCTTATATAATTTTTTAATAAAATACCATAATTACGTAAACTATTAATAAATTTAATACGCATTTTACCTCCTTTTAGGAAAATTTGGATTAATAAATTATTAAATATTAAACATACTTGCAGTATACACACTGCATTAATTGCTTTAGCTCTCGTATTAAAACGCTAAAATTATTAAATTATCAAAATCTATAGAGATATCTTTTGTTCCAATTACAGCTTTTTATATTGACCTATCTTTGATAAAAATAATATTTTTTACAATTTTTATGTAGCACGCCCCCATTATAAAAAAAAAAATTCAATACGCAAGCAAAAAATTTTATTTTTTCAAAATATTTTTTACTAAAAATTTATAATATATTAAATAAATTTTAAAATAATTAAAATTATTTTAATATATCATAAATTTATTTTAAAAAAAAAGAATTTTTGTTTAAAAGGAAAAACTCTCATACAGAACAATTTTTTTATAAATTTTTACTTAAAATACCTTCATTATAAATATTTGTTTTTAATATACAGGGCAATCTTTTATTATAAAAATTTTATTATAAAAATTTCATTTATTTCATTTATTATGTTATGTATTATATATATATATATATACATATAATATATATATGTGTTTTTTATATAATTATATATATATATAAATGTATTTTTTATTTTTATATACAATTATGAAGAGGATGATAATGATTGGAAATATAATAAAACAAGCAAGAGAAAAACAAAAATTAACACAAAAAGAATTAGCAAAAATAATTGGCATAGACCCTCAAAATATTTCAAGGTGGGAGCAAAATGCTTGCGAACCTGGGGCAACATCATTGATAAAAATAGCAGATGTTTTAGGAATTAAAGATAAACTATTTTCTAGTATTATTACTAATAATAATTCTAATATAGATAATGAAGTAGATATAATGTTGAGTTAGAAAAAAGAATAGAAAGGCTAGAGGTAAGGTTAGAAATAAGAATGGAAAAAAGGCTTGAAGAAAGACTAGAAACAAGATTAGAGTCAAAATTAGAAAGTAAATTGAATGATTTAGAAATAAAAGTTGAAAATAAATTAGAAAGTAAATTAAAAGAAGATATAATGAATGATTTAAGAAAAGAAATGCAACTTGAATTTAATAAAAGATTTGATCCTATCATACAGATATTGACAAAAAATTTATCATGTGAAACATGCAATAAAAAATAATAATAGTAATTTATTTAGACATAAAAAAACATTAATTCAAATAAAAAAAAGTAGGCTTTTTTATAGATGGTATGGATGGTATGGATATTTAGAAATCTAAGAAATCATTTATTTTATTTTTTTTAAAATAATTTAATTTTTATATAGAATAAAAAAACTTTCCTTGAAATTTCATTTATCTTGTCATGTATATATATATATATATATATGTATAATAAATAGTATTTTTAATAGTTTTAAATATAATAAAGGAGGGGTAATAATGATTGGAAATATAATAAAAGAGGCAAGGAAAAATCAAAAGTTGTCACAACGAGAATTAGCAGAACTTACAGGATTAACACAAACAGGCATTTCAAAATTAGAACAAGGCGTTTCTGGACCTAGTGTAAAAACTTTAAGGAGAATAGCAGATACTTTAGGGATTCAAGATAAAATTTTCACTCCAGAAGAACATATGATAGATGATGAAATAGATATGGATTTAGAAAAGAGAGTAGAAAGGCGAGTAGAAACAAGGCTAGAGGCAAGACTAGAAGCAAGATTAGAAAGTAGACTAAAAGAAGACATAACACATGATTTATTAAATGATTTGAAAACAAAAATTGAAAGTAGATTAAAGGAAGATATAACAAATGATTTATTAAATGAATTTGATAAAAGATTAAGAATTGAATTTGATAAAAGATTTGAACCTATCTTGCAAATGTTGACAAGAAATTTATCATGTGAAACAGACAATAAAAAACAATAGTAATAATATGATGTGATGCAAAAACAGTCGATTTAAATAAGAAAAGGTCGGTTTTTTTGTTACGTTTGTATATATAATAAATGTGTTTTTTTACTATTAAAGGAGTGATAATCATGATTGGAAATATAATAAAAAAGGCAAGACTAAATCAAAAGTTATCACAAAGAGAATTAGCAAAACTTACAGGGGTAACACAAGCAGGCATTTCAAAATTAGAGCTTGGTGGTTGCGATCCTAGTGCAAAAACTATGATAAAATTAACAGAGGTTTTAGGAATTCAAGATAAACTTTTCCCCACTACTAATATAGATGATAAAATAGATGTGGATTTAGAAAAAAGGATAGAAAGGCGAGTTGAATCAAGGCTAGAAGAAAGGCTAGAAACAAGATTAGAAAGTAGACTAAAAGAAGACATAACACAAGATTTATTAAATGAATTAAGAAAAGAAATTCAAGTTGAATTTGATAGAAAATTTGATCCAATCTTACAGATGATTAGTAAAATATTATCATACAATAATAATTTAACATGTGAAACATGCAATGAGAAACAATAGCTATGTATAATAATTTATATAAGACATAAAAAAACCGCCCGATCTGATTAAGAAAAGGCGTTTTTTTTTTGGATGGTATAGATATTTTGTTTGTTTTAATTTGAAATGATATTATTTTCCCCTATGCAATTGCCTTTCCCCAGAGCATAAGAAAACTGATTTTTTCTTTTAATTTTTTCGTTTCTATATATAATTAGACTAGTTTTATTATAAATAAAATTATATTGTAATATTTTTATATATAGTAAAGGAGGGTTAAATAATGATTGGTGATATAATAAGGCAAGCAAGGCAAAACCAAAATTTATCACAAAAAGAATTAGCAGAACTCACAGGATTAACACAAACAGGTATTTCAAAAATAGAGCTAGGTATTTCTGGGTCAAATGTAAAAACTTTAAGAAGAATAGCAGATACTTTAGGGATTCAAAATAAACTTTTCCCTCAAGAAAATTATATGATAGATGATGAAATAGATATGAATTTAGAAAAGAGAGTAGAAAGGCGAGTAGAAACAAGGCTAGAAGCAAGACTAGAAGCAAGATTAGAAAGTAGACTAAAAGAAGACATAACAAATGATTTATTAAATGATTTAGAAACAGAAGTTGAAGGTAGATTAAAAGAAGACATAACACACGATTTATTAAATGATTTGAAAACAGAAGTTGAAGAAAAATTAGAAAATAAATTAGAGAATAAATTAGAAATAAAATTAAGTGAAATAAAGAATGATTTATTGAATAATTTAAGAAAAGAAATTAAATTTGAATTTAATGAAAGATTTGAACCTATCTTGCAAATGTTGACAAGAAATTTAACATGTGAAACATGCAATGCGAAACAATAACTATGTATAATAATTTATATAAGACATAAAAAAACCGCCCGTTCTGATTAAGAAAAGGCGGTTTCTTTTTTTTGGATGAATAGATATTTTGTTTGTTTTTAGTTTGAAATGATATTATTTTCCCCTATGCAATTGCAATTGCAATTGCCTTTCCCCAGAGCATAAGAAAAATTCTTTTTTCTTTTAATTTTTTCGTTTCTATATATAATTAGACTAGTTTTATTATAAATAAGATTATATTTTAATATTTTTATATATAAGGACGATAAGGAATGATTGGAAATATAATAAAGCAAGCAAGGCAAAAACAAAATTTGTCACAAAGCGAATTAGCAAAACTCACAGGATTAACACAAGCAAGCATTTCAAAATTAGAACAAGGAGTTTCTGGCCCTAGTGCAAAAAATATGATGAAAATAGCAGATGTTTTAGGGATTCAAAATAAACTTTTCCCTACTACTAATATAGATAATGAAATAGATATGGATTTAGAAAAGAGAATAGAAAGGCGAGTTGAATCAAGGCTAGAAGAAAGGCTGGAAACAAGATTAGAAAGTAGATTAAAGGAAGATATAACAAATGATTTATTAAATGAATTTGATAAAAGATTAAGAATTGAATTTGATAAAAGATTTGAACCTATCTTGCAAATGTTGACAAGGAATTTATCATGTGAAACAGACAATAAAAAATAATAGTAAAATACGATGTGATGCAAAAATAGTCGATTTAAATAAGAAAAGGTCGTCTTTTTTGTTACGTTTGTATATATAATAAATGTGTTTTTTAACTATTAAAGGAGTGATAATCATGATTGGAAATATAATAAAGCAAGCAAGGCAAAAACAAAATTTGTCACAAAGCGAATTAGCAAAACTTACTGGATTAACACAGGCAGGCATTTCAAAATTAGAGCTTGGTGGTTGCGATCCTAGTGCAAAAACTATGATAAAATTAACTGAGGTTTTAGGGCTTAAAGACAAGATTTTTCCATCAGAAATAATAGAGGATGAAATAGATATGGATTTAGAAAAGAGAGTAGAAAGGCGAGTAGAAACAAGGCTAGAGGCAAGACTAGAAGCAAGATTAGAAAGTAGACTAAAGGAAGATATAACACACGATTTATTAAATGATTTAGAAACAGAAGTTGAAAGTAGACTAAAGGAAGATATAACACACGATTTATTAAATGATTTGAAAACAGAAGTTGAAAATAAATTAAAAAATGAATTAGAAAGCAAATTAAAAGAAGACATAACGAATGATTTATTTAATGAATTTGATAAAAGATTAAGAATTGAATTTGATAAAAGATTTGATCCAATCTTACAGATGATTAGTAAAATGTTATCATACAATAATAATTTAACATGTGAAACATGCAATGCGAAACAATAGCTATGTATAATAATTTATATAAGATATAAAAAAACCGCCCATTCTGATTAAGAAAAGGCGTTTTTTTTTTGAATAAAATTTAATTTTCTTTAATTTTCTTTAATTTTCTTTAATTTTCTTTAATTTTCTTTAATTTTCTTTAATTTTCTTTCGTTTATATATATAATTAGACTAGCTTTATGATAAATAAAATTATATTGTAATATTTTTATATATAGTAAAAGGAGAGTGAATAATGATTGGAAATATAATAAAAGAAGCAAGAGAAAATCAAAATTTAACACAAAAAGAATTAGCAGAACTTACAGGATTATCACAAGCAGGCATTTCAAAATTAGAACAAGGCATTTCTGGTCCTAGTGTAAAAACTTTAAGGAGAATAGCAGAGACTTTAGGGATTCAAGATAAAATTTTCACTCCAGAAGAATATATGATAGATAATGAAATAGATATGGATTTAGAAAAGAGAGTAGAAAGGCGAGTAGAAACAAGGCTAGAAGCAAGATTAGAGGCAAGATTAGAAAGTAGACTAAAGGAAGATATAACAAATGATTTATTAAATAATGTAGAAATAGAAGTTAAAAATAAATTAGAAAATAAATTAGAAATAAAATTAAGTGAAATAACAAATGATTTATTGAATGAATTAAGAAAAGAAATTCAAGTTGAATTTGATAGAAAATTTGATCCAATCTTACAGATGATTAGTAAAATATTATCATACAATAATAATTTAACATGTGAAACATGCAATGCGAAACAATAGCTATGTATAATAATTTATATAAGACATAAAAAAACCGCCCGATCTGATTAAGAAAAGGCGGTTTCTTTTGGATGGTATAGATATTTTGTTTGTTTTAATTTGAAATGATATTATTTTCCCCCTATGCAATTGCCTTTCCCCAGAGCATAAGAAAAATTCTTTTTTCTTTTAAATTTTTCGTTTATATATATAATTAGACTAGTTTTATGATAAATAAAATTATATTATAATATTGTTATATATAGTAAAAGGAGGGTGAATAATGATTGGTGATATAATAAAAAAGGCAAGACAAAACCAAAATTTATCACAAAAAGAATTAGCAGAACTTACAGGAATAGGACAATCAAGTATATCAAAATGGGAAATGGGATTTTGTAAGCCTAGTTCAATATCTATGATGAAATTAACAGAAGTTTTAGGGATTCAAAATAAACTTTTTCCCACTATTAATATAGATGATGAAATGGATATGGATTTAGAAAAGAGAGTAGAAAGGCGAGTAGAAACAAGGCTAGAGGCAAGACTAGAAGCAAGATTAGAAAGTAGACTAAAAGAAGACATAACAAATGATTTATTAAATGATTTAGAAACAGAAGTTGAAAGCAGACTAAAAGAAGATATAACACAAGATTTATTGAATGATTTAGAAACAGAAGTTGAAGGTAGATTAAAAGAAGATATAACACAAGATTTATTAAATGATTTGAAAACAGAAGTTGAAAATAAATTAGAAAATAAATTAGAAAATAAATTAGAAAATAAATTAGAAATAAAATTAAGTGAAATAACAAATGATTTATTGAATGAATTAAGAAAAGAAATTCAAGTTGAATTTGATAGAAAATTTGATCCAATCTTACAGATGATTAGTAAAATATTATCATACAATAATAATTTAACATGTGAAACATGCAATGCGAAATAATAGCTATGTATAATAATTTATATAAGACATAAAAAAACCGCCCGATCTGATTAAGAAAAGGCGGTTTCTTTTTTTTGGATGATATGGATTTTAGAAAGGTAAGAAATTACCAAGCGTAAGAAGGCTTTTATGATTTAAATATAAGTATCGTTCTGTGGTGCGATAATCATGGTGCCCCGCCATGGACATAACTTTTACTAAAGGTACATCATGCATTAAGGCGTGTGAAATGAAAGTTTTTCTTAATGTATGAATATTAATAGTTTTTGTGTTATGCAAGAGGCCCATGTTTTCTAGTTTATTCAACACGGCTCTAAAACGTCTTATAATGTTAGATTGAGTTTGTGGCGTTTTATTTTTAGTTTGAAATAGTAAAGCTGTGCTAGCTTTGCCATCCATAAGGTTTATTAGAATCATTTTAACTTTAGGAAGAATAGGAATCCATCTTCCCTTTTTATTTTTAGAGTTTACAGGTTGAATATAAATCATATCATCAATAATATCTTCTTTTTTTAGCTTGCATAATTCTCCGGAGCGGAGTCCAGTTCGTACAAGTGTTATAAATATTTGATATAGAGAGAAATTATTTTCATATAAATATTTTTCAATAATATTAATTTCTTGTATTGATAAAATTCTAATAGGTTTTTCAATAACAGAATATAAAGTTAAGTGTTCAAACGGATTTTCTAGAATAATCTTTTTTCTTATACAATATTTAAAGAATCTTCTCATTGCTAATAAGTCTCTATTGAGTGTACGCGGTGCAAATGTACGAAAGCTTTTCCGCCATGTAAGAAAATCTATTGCTAGAGATTCTGGTAAAGGAAAAGTATATAATTTTTTATCTGTAAGATACCGTCTCCAGACGTTTAATTTATCTCTTTCCGTTTGCCAAGTTTTTAAACGTCTAAATTCTTTATATTCATTTAGATAATTTATAATTAGAGGTTCTATTTTGATTTCATGAGTAGGATTTTGATTAATATTAAATTTTTGTTTATTTATGATAATACTCATACTATTCATAATAGCACCATAGAACTTATAATATAGATTAAATTAAACATATTATTTTCAATATACTATATAACTATATAAATATTGTATAAGAAAATATTTTTTTTGTCAATTAATTCTTATTATAGTTTTTGTTAATGGTAAATTATAAATAAATAATATAAGTAAAGAAATATGTTGTAGATTGTAGAATGGAATAAAAGGAATGTTTAATATGTTTATTTATATATAATTATAAATATTATGGCTCCCGCAAGGGGGGTATAAAAAAAAATAAAAAAGGTTTTTTCAAAAATTATAAAATTTAGTGAAAAGCCTTTTTTATTCTTCATTTGCAGGTCTGGAGGGATTCGAACCCCCAACCTACGGTTTTGGAGACCGTTGCTCTGCCAATTAAGCCACAGACCTATTTTAAATATCTGAAAATATATTATACATATTTTTTAGAAGAATGCAAGGGAAAAATTTTTTTTCTTGTATTTTTTTTGTAGTTTGTTATTTTTGTTCGTATATTATATATATAACAGTATTATTTTATATTATTTTATATTATTTTATATAAAAGGAAGCTAGCATTTTTTTTGTTTTGTAGTATACTATATATATATTTTTTAAATAATATTTTGATATTTTTTTAATTGTTTCAATAAATCTCATGAGGGAGGTTTATTATTATGAGATATTATATTTATTTTTACCTTATATTGTTTGCTTTTGTATCAGTGAGTGCTGATATTGTTATTGATAGTCAGGTATCAGGGAATGCTGATATTGTTATCGATAGTCAGGTATCAGAGAATACTGATATTGTTATTGATAGTCAGGTATCAGAGGAAAATTCTGAATTTGTTGAGCGTAAGAGTAGTGCTGTTTTATTGCAAGGTTTCCACTGGGAATCGCATATGCAGAATTGGTGGAATGTGATTGCGAATAAGGCTGCAGAGATTGCAGATAGTGGGTTTGATTACGTATGGTTGCCTCCTTCATCTATTGCTGCAAGTGACGAAGGGTATTTGCCCAATCGTCTTTACCATCAAGAATCTCAGTATGGTTCTTCTACTCAATTAAAATCTGCTATCAATGCACTTCATCGTTATAATGTTCGAGTTTTGGCTGATATTGTAATTAATCATCGTGTTGGCACTTTTGATTGGGGTGATTTTACTGAACCTGAATGGGGCCCTGATTCTGTATGTTGTGATGATGAATGGCCAAAAGCTGCTGGTAATCCTGACACTGGGCAAGGTTATGGTGCTGCTCGTGATATTGATCATACGAAAATGTATGTTCGAAACAGTATTATAGAATGGCTGAATTGGCTTAAGGCATCTATAGGTTATGATGGTTGGCGTTATGATTACACTAAAGGTTTTGGTGGAAAGTATGTTGGTCTTTATAATGATGCAACAAAACCTTGTTTTTCTGTTGGCGAATTTTGGGATAATTTAAATCTTGATAATCCTAATCCTCATAGACAACAACTTTGTAACTGGTTAGATGCTACTGGTGGCAAAAGTGCTACGTTTGATTTTACAACTAAAGGTATGCTACAACAAGCTGTTGCTTATAATCAATATTGGAGAATGAAGGATAAAGAAGGTAAACCTGTTGGATTGATTGGATGGTGGCCTTCTAAAGCTGTTACTTTTCTTGACAATCATGACACAGGACCAAGTACAGGTGGTAATGGTGGACAAAATCATTGGCCTTTTCCTTCTAAGGAAGTAATGCAAGGATATGCTTATATTTTAACGCATCCTGGCATTCCTACCGTTTACTGGGTGCATTTTTTTGATTGGGGTTTGAAAAACGAAATTAAAACTTTGATTCGTTTACGAAAATCTGTTGGATTGCATTCAGAGAGTAAAGTAAGTATTCAAGCAGCAGATACTTCTAAGTATGCTGCAATCATTGATGACAAAGTAGCTGTAAAAATTGGTGCAGGTAGTTGGAATCCAGGAAATGGCTGGTCTCTGTATGCATCTGGAACTAATTATTCTGTTTGGACTAAATAGTTTTTTCATGTTCTTTGTCAAGTATTTGATTTTCCATTATTAGGGGAATTCTTATGAAACTATTTTATTTATTATGTATAGCGTTGCTTATTGTTCCAATGAATGTATGGGCAACAGAAGATGATGAATTTATTGATTTTTTTTCTTTTTCTCAACGTTCTGAAAATATTGCATTAAATAATATGCAATGGACAGAGAATGGTTATGCACTTCTTCCTGATGCTATGGAAGGTAGCATGGAGCAAACATTCAATAGTAAGATTGACTTTAATGCAGCATCTGTTGCTTGGGTTGCTAATGTTCCTGAAGGAACAAATATGAAAGTGGAAGTGGCAACCATCGACGCAAATGGAAATGTCAATGAATTTAAAGTTATTCCTTATTCTGATGCTGATGTACAATGGGAAGCTTTATATGGTGCTTATTGCTATCGTATTACGATGAGTACCACAGTAGCAGGTGTTTCTCCTAGTATTCAAAATTTTACGTTTGCTTGCAATTCCATTCATTGGATTCATTTAGTAGACACTCCTGAAGTATTTGAAACTTTAGAAGCTCCTCGTGCAGTTTCTAAACCTTCTATTGTATCTCGTAGTGGTTGGGGTGCTCGTGCTCCTAATGGCAGTTATACAAGTCACACTCCTAGAAAAATTACAATTCACCATACATATCGTCCCACTGCAGCTAGTTATTATGGTGCTTCCACTGTTAGAGCAATTCAAAATTACCATATGGATAGCAATGGTTGGATGGATATTGGATATCACTTTTTAATTGGTACGTATCCTTCTTCTGGTGCAACTACGATTTATCAAGGACGCCCAGAAAATAAAGTAGGTGCTCACACTGGTGGTGCCAATACAAATAATGTTGGTGTGAATGTTATTGGTGATTATACATACGAAACATTGCATAGTAATTCTTATAAAAGTTTGATTCATCTTTGTGCTTGGATTTGTTCTTATTATGGTGTTAGCCCATCACAAATTTATGGACATTGTGATTTAAATAGTACAGCTTGTCCTGGAAATAATATTTATAAACTCATGTCTAAAATTCGTACTGATGTTGCCAATTATAATGGTGGCGGCGGTGGAACTACTGGAAAATTGATGGGTGTAATTTATGATGCTGCAGGTGGCACAGGTGTTAGAATTAGTGGTGCTACAGTCAAGCTCAATACAGGTGCAACTACTACTAGCAGTAGCACAGGAGTATATACTTTTAATATTGCCCCTGGAACATACACAATTACAGCAAGTAAATCAGGTTATCAAACAAAATCTGCGAAAGAAACAGTGATTGCCAATCAAGAAGTTTGGGAATCGATTGGGCTTTCTAGGTAGTTTTTTCTATAATAATTCCATAAAATAAAACTAAAAAATAAGAATGTTTTTTGTTTTTATAGTAAATCAAGATAAAAAATAAGTTTAGAGATTAATAATTCTTTCTAAGTAGTTTTTTTTCTACAATAATTTAACAAAATAAAAATGTTTTTTGTTTTTTAGTAGATCAATATATAAAAAAAGAGTGCATATTTCATATTTTATGCACTCTTTTTTTTGTTAATGGATTTTTTGTTAATGGAGTACGATTGTTTTTAAGAAAAGAGTTCTCGTTCTACGAGTTCACAGATGATATGTCCTGCAGTGATGTGTGCTTCTTGGATTCTTGGTGTGTCATGGTGGTCGATGGTAAGAGCGATGTCGGTGTATTCAAGCATTTTCCCTTGTCTTCCTAAAAATCCGATCGTGGTGAGTCCTTGTTGTTTAGCTTGTTGTAAGCCGAGGACTATGTTTTTAGAGTTGCCACTTGTGCTGATGCCTAGGGCAATGTCATTTTTTTGTCCTAGTCCTTCTATTTGTTTTTGGAAGATAGTTTCGTATCCAAAATCATTAGCTAAGGCAGTTAATATAGATGTATTTGTAGATAGAGCGATAGCAGGGAGTGCTTTTCTATTTAAATAGAATCTTCCTAAAAGTTCTGCTGCAATGTGTTGAGCATCAGCAGCACTTCCACCATTTCCAAAAATGAGGAGTTTGTTGTTGTTTTGGAATGCATAGATAATAGTTTTTGCAATTTTTTCTATGATATTGCTTTGTTCTAGGAGTGTTTTTTGAATCTGTGTGAGCTGTTGTACTTTTGCTTGTATAATTTGTTGCATATTTTCCTCTGAGGATGATGATTTTTTATTTTTAGATATTATGGTTGTATTTGTTCTAGTTGTTGTAACCAAAGTGTATCATAGGCGTCGCTAGGCATTCTCCAATCACCTCGTGGTGAAAGTGCGACTGTACCTACTTTGGGACCGTCTGGTAAGCAAGAACGTTTGAATTGTTGAGAAAAGAATCGTCGATAGAATACTTTTAGCCATTTTAGTATAATTTCTGGTGTGTATATGTTTTGAAATGCAATGGTTGCCAATGTATAAACTTTGATAGGTGAAAATTGGTGTCGGAGTATGTGAAACAAGAAAAAGTCATGGAGTGAATAAGGCCCAATTTTTTCTTCTGTGATTTGAATGATGTTATTATCTGGGTCAGGTGGTAGTAATTCTGGCGAAAAAGGTGTGGCACTTATATCTTTAAGTATTTTGGTGATTTTTCCTGTGAATTCACATTCAGCACACCATTCTACTAAGTAGGAGACAAGTGTTTTAGGAATTCCAACGTTGACGTTGTACATGGACATATGATCAGCGTTATATGTACACCAGCCTAATGCAAGTTCAGATAAATTGCCTGTTCCAAGTACAATTCCATTGTGTTTATTAGCAAGGTTCATGAGAATTTGTGTTCGTTCTCGTGCTTGGGCGTTTTCATAAGTTACATCTTTGATTTCAGGATCATGTTGTATGTCTTTAAAGTGTTGATAGACTGCTTTTACAATGGAAATTGTATGAAATTGGACTTGGAGTTGTTTAGCAAGTTGTTTGGCATTTTCTTGTGTCTGCTGAGTGGTGCCTAATCCTGGCATGGTAATTGCCATGATTTTATCTCTAGTCCATTGCAGTTTATCTATGGCTTTCACTGCAACAAGTAAAGCAAGCGTAGAATCAAGTCCGCCAGACAGTCCAAGTATGATTTTTGAATTGAGTTTTGTAAGGCGTTGAACAAGGCCTGTAGTCTGTATAGCGAAAATTTCTTTACATTGTTCGTTGCGAATAGATTTATCGTGAGATACAAAGGGTGTCTGTGATATATGTCTGTATAATTTTTTTGTTTTTGTATTTTGATGCTGGAATGTTTGTATTCGAAAGTTTTTTTCAGGAGTAAAGGCAGAAAAACTACTATTAGTAACTCGTTCATTATTAAGCTTTTGAATGTCGATTTCTGTGATGAGGGGCTCAGCTTGATGTTGAAATAGTTCTCGTTCGGCAAGGATGATTCCATTTTCTGCAATCATGCTATGACCAGAAAAAACAAGGTCAGTAGTAGATTCGCCAGGACCTGCTGTAGCATATAGATATCCCGCAATAAATTTGGCAGATTGTGATTTGATAAGAAGTTGACGAAATTGTCGTTTCCCTAAAATTTCATTGCTAGCAGATAAATTGACTAGTAGATTCGCTCCTTTCCCAGCCATAATAGAACTAGGTGGAATAGGAGCCCATAAATCTTCGCACAATTCAATACCAATGAGGCAATCAGGAAATATTTCAGATCGAAAGAGTAAGTCATCTCCAAAAGGTATTTGTTGATGGTTGTATTGAATTATATGGCTCACTTGGTTTTTTGAAGAGGAAAACCATCTGTTTTCATAAAATTCATGGGTAGCAGGTAAGTATGTTTTTGGAACTATACCAATAATTTTCCCTTGTGATAGGAAGACTCCGCAATTAAAAAGTTTGCCATCTACTCGAATCGGACTCCCTACAATCGTTGCAATGTTATATTTATGTGCATGTTCAGCTATGTGAAAAAGAGACTCCCAAGCTTTTTCTAAAAGAGCTGTTTGGTAGAATAAATCGCCACAAGTATAACCTGTGAGAGATAATTCAGGAAACGCAATGAGTTGACAACCTTGCGTTGCTGTCACTTTGATAGATTCTAAGATTTGTTCTACATTGTAATCAATGTTAGCGACTTTTAAAGGGGGGGAATCTACTGCTACTCTCATCATGCCTAGGCTAGAGAGATCCATATTAATATCCTTTTGTTATGAAAAAAATATTTCATGTATTATTTTTTATTGTTTCTCTGGATGAAATTTCTCTATTTTTTGTTCTAATCCATTCAATTGTTCTAAAATATTTCGTTGTATTTGTAGAAAAACTCTTGTTCTTTCATCTTGTTTAGAGTACATATCTTTAGATAATAAAGAATTTTGATCTGCAATCAATTTTTTCCAAGCTTCTTTGATTTCAAGTATGTTTTTTTCTAAAATTTCTTCTGTCCAAATAGGTCTTTCTCCTTGGAGAACAAAATCATGAAAGCGATCTGTTGAAGAGCTTCTTTGTATACTGATAGCTACAATATTGAGAACTAATAAAAGTATGTTTGCTAAAAGAATCCAAGTGATAAAAACAATGGCAGATTTATTGTATTTTGTTTCCTGTTTTGTACTCATAATATTCCTCTTTATTTTTTCTCTTTTGTTTCCATAAGTTTATCTATTTTTTCTTGTAAAGTGTGGATTTTTTGATAAATCGTTTTGTAATATTCTTCTTCTAAACGCATATTCTCTAAATTTTTTTCTCTCTGTATCAATAAATTTCGTTTTTGCTCTTCAAATGTTTTTTTATGATTTGAAATGTCTATTTGTAGTCCTTTGAGTTCTAGATCTACTTTGTCCACCCACTGTGGTTTTCTTTGAACTACAGCATCTTGAAAAGGACTGTTGTTTTGAATAATTACAAGAGTAAATAGAAAATTGATAAAACTTAATCCAAAGGTAATGCATGCTAGGATCGTTAATCCTTTTACCTTGATAGTAATTTTGCTTTGTTTTGTTTTTTCTTCTGTGTTGTCTTCAAGAGGAACTGCACGAGTATTTCGATTGCAGTATTCACATTCTTGTGTTGTCCAGGCTGCATCGTCTACAACTTCGAAAATTTTCCAACAATGTTGGCATTTTACTTTTATTCCCATCGGCTTTTTCCTTTTTACTTATGCTTATAAATAATGTTAAATGTTATATATAATATTATTTATTGATTCTATATTTTACTTTTACTTTTAATTAATTCTATATTTTACTTTTACTTTTAATTGATTCTATATTCTACTTTTACTTTTAATTAATTCTATATTTTACTTTTACTTTTAATTGATTCTATATTCTACTTTTATTTTATGAAATGTCAAAAATCTTTTACATAAAAAATCATTATTGCATCAAAATGATTGACATTCTATTTATTGTAAGTTATAATAATATTTCATTATCTTACTGACTTTAAATTTATAAAGATATATTGTTTTAATCAATAAAGACATATTGTGTTATATATTTTTTTCAACAAGATAATTAAATAAAAATAAATGAATAACAATAAGGGAATTTTTTTAATACTTTAATTTTATGTATTTTAATTTAAGGAGCTTTTTTTATGGGTAAAGGCGATAGACGCACCCGACGTGGTAAAATTTTTAGAGGAACTTTTGGTGTATGTAGACCACAAAAACGCACTAAAAATGTTGCGAAATCAGAAAAAGTAGATATAGCAATCAATACAGAAAAAGAAGAAACAAAAGACTAGTTTCGATTAAAGACCTCTATAGAGAATGTTAATGTTTATAAATTAACAAGAGAAAAGAATTATAGGGGTCTTTCTATTATTTTTCTTTTTATCCTGAATAAAATAGTTACAATAATAAAAGGTATTAGTCATGCCACAGCAATATATTGCTCAATGTGAATGTGGAAATCATATGATTATAGAAAGTGACGAAAATCTATCTTTTTTGCGTGTTGTCTGTGGAAAATGTGGAATTTTACTCATTAACCATGTTGTAAATAAAAGCATTAAAAATTACTCTTCTCCTAATTTGGCAATCCCTCAACAAAAAAGACGTTTTGCAGGATTATCAGACAATGCTCCTACTATGAATACTTCAACTTTGCCTTTATCAGCAAAAAAAAGTATGGTTACTGACACTAAAAAAAATATACGTTTTGATGTTAATACTAGTTCACTTTCAGAATCTCCCCTTAAAATTGATACTGAATTATACAGTAGCCCAGAAAAGCAAACAATGTACATTGGTCAATATAAAATATTAAAGCAGCTGGGTAGCGGTTCTATGGGAAAAGTATATCTAGGGATCGATGAAAATACAAATGAACAAGTTGCATTAAAAGTGATTAATAAAAATAGTGATGTGCTTGCCTTAGATTATTTTCTCCGAGAAACACAAGTTTTATTATCACTGCATCATCCAAATATTGTTGCTTTAAAAGGATGGGGCAATTATGAAGGTTCTCCTTTTATTGCTATGGAATACGTTTCTGGGATAACATTAGAAGAATTGTTAGTGCAACAAAAAATTACAATACGTTATGCTATAGAAATTATGGTTTCTGTGTTAGATGCTTTAAATTATGTTCATAATTATCATATTGTGCATCGTGATATAAAACCTACAAATATTATTATTGGAACAAAAAATAAAAGTGTAAAACTTATTGATTTTGGGATTGGAAAAGAACTAGAGGATCAAACAAACCTCACTCGCACTGGTCAGATTGTTGGAACTGTTTATTATATGGCTCCAGAACAATTACACAACGCAAAGGATGTAGATTATCGAGCAGATATTTATGCAGTAGGAGCAACCTTATATCATACACTAAGTCATCAACCACCTTTTATTGAACATGGTAAAAATATGGTTCGTGTTTTAATGGCAAAACGTGCTAATGATTATATTAGACTAGACCAAAAAAATATGAACATATCATCAAAATTAGCTGCAATTGTTGATAAGGCCATGGCGTTTCATCCACAATCTCGTTACAGTAGTGCTTTAGAAATGCAAAAAATGTTGATGGAAGCTTATAAAGATTATGTAGGTGAGCACTAGAAGGATAGATAGAATATGGATGAATCACGAAAAAGACAAGCATTAGATATTTTAATGCAAATGAAAAATCAAGTATTAGAAAATTTTGTAGAGGAAGTTTTACAACAGCAAGAAACAGATAGTTTATCGTATATGTTTCAAGAATTAGAAGATAAGTATTCTAATCGTTTAAGTAATTTAAATGTCTTGATTGCTAATTTGCAAGAAGATCCTTTTCAGGATGAAATTCCAGCAACAAAAATTATTACAAATGTTACAGAAACAAGTTTTTCTCAATTAGAGAAAACATTAGAAGAAGTAACTGAATTTATGTCACCAGAAAATTTACTCCATATATCTGTAGTCCCAACAGACAAAGGGAAATATTTAGTAATCTCAATGAGTGGAGAATAGTTGTGAGGTGGATTTCCTATTTTTTTTTTATATGGGTTTCTGTTTCTGTTTGGGGGCAATTGGAAACATCTTTAGAATTGGCTTTTCAACAAACTTTACAAAAAGAACAAATTTTAGGTCAAATTGAAGAATCGTTAAAAATATATAATCAACTTTTACTAAGAGAAAATGTACCAGAACTCTTGGCATTGCAAATACAATTAAGAATTGCAGTTTGTTATGAAAAATTAGGAGATGATGTCAAGGCTAAAGAATTATATGAATCGATTTTTTTACAAGCAATCAATATGCCAGATCTGAGAAATTTTGCAGAAACTCGTAGCAGAGATTTGCAAAAACGTTTGCAGATTGCTGATTTAAAAACGAAGCTAAAAGAATTACAAGACTCTAATCCCAAAGAACAACTTGAAAAAGAAGTTAAAGAATTACAAGATAAAATTCAAACTTTAGAAAAATCACGCCCTAATATCTTACAACAAACTATTCCCACAAAAGAAGAATCTATAGAACAGAAAATTAGCAATACATTATCTGTGCATTTACATGAAGTTGGAGAAAATTTATATAACCAAGGTTTTTTAGTAGAAGCCAAAGAAAGTTTACAAAATTCTCTTTCTATTAATCCTAATAATGAAGAAACTAAAAGACTTTTAGATATTGTCAATAAACTTATCCCTAAAAAACAAGAAAAAGAAGTCATTCCTTTTGAAAGTACGAAAGAAAATATTTTTGATCCAGAAAATATTCTTATTTATTCTGAAAATATTTATGACACTGAAATTTTGTTTCAACGTTGGAAGATAAAGAAAGAAAATTTACCAGATGAAAAGATATGGAGTCAAAATCTATCTTCCATTATTCAAATGCAGCTTGCTAAAGAACAATGGAATGCTCCTGCATATATTCATTATAAAGATAAAAAATTTTTTATCCAACAAACACAAATAAATCATTATAAGATCGAAAAATTTTGGGAACAAATTTTACCAGAAAATATTATTATTGACACTGAAATTTCTATGTTTAAAACAACGTGGAAAAATATAGAAAACCACAATGTTTTATTTTTTTCTACTACTTCAGGCATCATATATGCATCTGTTACTACAGAATGGTCGGAAAAATTTCTTAAATATATAAGAGAAAATTTATTGCTTCTTCATCAAGAAAATATATATATTTTAGAAAAAACAGAACATGAATGGAAACAACAGATAGAAGTCCCGTTAGTGCAAGGTCAAATAGACAATAATTATAACTTTCAAATTATTTCAGAAGGATTTCAAATTTCTTTTTATCCTGAAACATTAGAAAAAATTCAAATATCTATTCTTTTTCAAAAAATGCAACGTCCCATCCCTTTAGTTTTGACAAAAAATGGTCCATTTCAAACGCCAGTGTTTACAACACAACAAGCAAAAATAGAAATACCTGTGCAAAATTCACAAAAGTCATCTCTATTATTAGGTAGCTTTCTTATAGACGGCAATAATAAAGATGTATATCCTAATATGTTTTTATTTTTTCTATTTCAATTTCATCCTAAAAAAATTATAGATTATTTATGCGATCATCATTTCAATGTACTAGAGAGTCCAATAGATTCTCAACAAGAAACAAAACATTATGATATCAATTTTTTATTACAAAAAAGAGAACATTCTACGTATTTTTCTGAATTTAAAAAAGATATTCATGAAGAAGAACAAAGTCAATTTATTTTAAACTACTTCCAGCAAGAAAGTAAAAATGAAAAATTAGAAGGTTCTTTTTCCTTATTTCAAAATTTTCTTGTTGTGCATGGCAATAAAGAAATCCACGAATGGACTAAAAAAAGACTAAATAAATTTTTAGAAAATATTAATGCATTATGTCGTTTAAAAATTTATATGTTTTCTAATAAGAATAAAAATTTAGATAAATTACGATCCTCAAATCTTTTTCAAGAGGAGTATAGAACAGGATTTTTTGTTCATATTGCTCCTATGACACTTTATTTGACAGCATTAGAATTGTTTTCTCATTGGAAATTAGAATACACCATTGAAAATATTTATGTAGGTAATACACAACAAATTACATATAAAAATTGTAATATAAAAACATATATAGAAAATATTTTATGGCAAGATAATAAACAATCTATTCAAGCAAGTGTTTTAGAAATTCCCCAAGGATTGAATTTAGAATTACGCACGGTCCTTTTAGGAGATGAAGGCGAAATTTCTATGAATTCCGCCCTGTATCTTATGAAAGGGGAAAGCATTATATCTTCCCACTTATCTACTACAAAAAAAATTTCATGGTCATTTCCAGTATTGGAAATTTTACGTGCAAATTTGCATTGGAAATTTCAAAAGAATTATTTTTATATTATTTCAGGTTTAGAATCAGATGATAAAACACAATTTTATTTTGTTATATTACCTGAAATTATTAAATTACCTTGATTTTTTTAAATATTCTAATTAGTTTTATATTTTTGTAGATAAAAAAGTGGCTGGGATGAGATTAGTAAATGCAGTGATAGCCCCATTTTTTTCAGCCCAGCGATAAGCAAGGGTGGCTGGCGTCAGTTCTTCCAACTCTAATGAAAATGTATTTTTAAATAATTTACAAAATTTTAACTGGATGTTGGCAGATGTAGAAAATAAATAGCAAATGGAATCTTTATAATTCCAAATAGCACGGGTAAAATTTGCATTAGGAAGAGTCTGAGCTAATAATTCTCTGCGTACTGTTAATCTTAATTCTTTCCTTTCTTGCATAGACAAATGTTTTTTCCCTGTTGCCTCTAAAGCATATTTTGTTTCCATATCTAGGCGAGCAGAAAATAATGCTGCAGGCACACGTCTTTTATCCATGCGCATTGTTAATCTAAAATAAGGTTCTGATACAATTTCATCTATATTAGGAGCTTCTAAGCAACTAAAAGGAGAAACCCAACCGATAGATTCATCAGCATCACTCAATTCTGACAATTCTCGAAATGAATTTTGCTCTAAATATTCTTGAAAGGATGTTGAAGAAAATGAAAAATGTCCATTTACGTGAAAGCGACTAAAGCTCATATTTTTTTTCAAAAAATGCATAAAATACCTTTCAGAAAATATTGAAAAAAAAGGAGAATAATTATCAATATATTTGGTTATTTTATCAAAAATAAAATAAAATAACAACTACTGTAAGAAATTTATATTAGGACAAATTTTTATTGTCTTTTTTCTCTTTTTGCAATATAATAATTATTTGATTGCAATGTCCCAAGAATTTTACACTTGCAAGTAATAATTCTATTTTTTTATAAAAATACATTGTTTTTCCCAACGTTCAAAAAAATCATTAAGGAATACAGAACGTGAATAACTTTCATTATCCAAAGGAAGAAGATCCATTAGATCAAACAGAAATATCTTTTAATATTACTGGCGATGAAGCTACAGAAGAGTTTTTTGATGATCATGAACATAATAATATAGATGATGAACAATTTTATGAAAGTACAGACTCTACATATGATAGTTTATTTTTAAATAAAAGTGCATATGGACATCCAGATGAATTAAAAACTAACGATTTTTTAATTAACAATCTTGATCAAGAACAACGAGAAAAAATTGAAAAACTTAAAAATTTTCGACACCAAGCATTTGGATCAACTCCAGAAACTTTAGATATTCCAGAAAAAATTGAAGTCATTGAAGTCATGGAACCTGATATCACAGAAATAATATCAGATGATTTAGAACCAGAAGCATTAACTGCAATACCTTTAAAAAAAGAAAGTCATGCTGGTCATGATAAAAATGTTATTGCCCATGAAGATGTTAATATAGAACAACTAGAAGAGGTAGAGCAAGTTTTGGAAGAATCACATGGGATTGAAAAATTAGAAGAATTTGCAGAAGCTAAAGCTCGTTCTATGACTAAAACAGGGCCTATTATTCAAGAGATTGGTTCTGTTCGTCATGATAAAACGATTGTATCCATGCAAGCAAAATCTACTGACTCGCAACCGATACAATCACCTTCCATTCAACAGACTATTTCTTCTGTTTCTCCTCCACAATCTTCATCAGCTCCCAGTACAAGTATGTTTAATTCTTCTGCAAGTACACATCACAGTCCAAATATGCATTCATCTATTCATCAAAAATCAAGCATTTCAGGAACTGCAGGTATGCATTTAAAGAACTCTGTCATTGGAACAATTAGTACACCTCAAATTAATAGTCGAGTGATGTTTCAAATTGCCTTTATTTTTATAACAGTGATTCTCTTTATTGCTTTTGCATCATGGATTTTTACAGCTTCTGGAAGCAGTAGTTATCTGAATTGTGCCGTTCAAACTACGACTCCTAATATCGTAGAATTTACTCCCATCTTAACTTTTACTGGTTTTGTTGAAAGTGAAAAAATCTATCTCCATGCCCCACGCAGTGGCAAGATTTTAGAAAAAAATATTATTTCAGGAACTCAAGTACGAGAGGAACAAGAAATAGCTATTCTTAGTAGTTTTCCTTGGCAAAAAGAAGAAAGCTATTCAGAGTTTACTAGAATATTAACAGCATGGAATGATAAGTTGACTCAATTAAATATTGCTCAAGCTAGAACAAAAGAATCTAGCAATATTACAAAATATAATGAAAATTTTCAAAAATTTCAATCTGAATTACAAAAAAAAGCAATACAAGGCAATGCTAATGTAATGGATGCACTTACAGAATGGAATCAAACACTTACAAAAAATGTAAGAAGATTAAATCGTAATGAATGGAATATATATAATTTAATTTGTGAAACAAATGCTTTAGAAATGCAGGTTGTTCAAGCTTATAAAAAATACAAAGAAAGCATCCAAGAAATTAATATTATAACCTCTGCTAAGGGAAGAATTCAAAAATTATTTCATTCTGAATTTGTAGAAAAAGGACAACCTTTGTATATGATTTTGCAATCCAATCAAAAATATATTACTGCATATGCCTCGCCTGCGTTTCATCAACCATTGTTTGATAAGATGACAAACCAAGAAAAATTGCAAATTCAAATAGATTCAACTACAGTGGAAGGGAAAATTAAGAATATTGAAATCACAACAGAAAATTTGCATGCAAAATGCAAATTACATATAGTATTAGATACTTCTGATATGTTGCAAGATGGAAGTTTAGCAATTGGGAAAATTGCATTTAATAAATCTGAAAGTTCTTTAATTATTCCCAAAACAGCTCTTCAAGTTGTTCATGGTTATAACCAAATTTTTTACATTGTCTATACCGTGATTTCAAAAGGAAATATTTTTCAAGTTGCACAGAAAAAAGTGATTCCTAACTTATCTGATGATACATATGTAGAAATTAGTAGTGGTATTACAGATCAAGATAAAATTATTATTCAATGCAACCAAGGGATGCAAAATTTACAAGATGGAATGCAAGTAACAATATATTAAAATTGTCATTCAAGTCAACTTAGAAATACAATGCAACTAAGGAATGTAAAATTTACAAGATGGAATTGCAGGTAATAATATATTAAAATTGTCATTCAAATCAACTTAGAAATACAATGCAACTAAGGGATGCAAAATTTATAAGATAGAATGGAAGTAATAATATATTAAAATTAAAAAAGTAGAAATATATTTCCTTAACACTAGAAAGTATATTCCTAATATTAAAATTAAAAAAGTAGAAATATATTTCCTTAACACTAGAAAATATATTCCTACTTTTTTTATTATATATTTTTTTAATGAAAGATTATCATATGGAACAATATTATATACAACCTGAATGGCAATCTATTTTACAAGAAGCTCAATTAGATACTTTAGAAAAATTGCTATCACACACTGGAGGCGAATATACATCCTTTCATATGGAACAATATTATATGCAACCTGAATGGCAATCTATTTTACAAGAAGCTCAATTAGATACTTTAGAAAAATTGCTATCATACACAGGTGGTGAATGTACATCTTTTCATAAAAGAGGCACTGTACATAAAATTACATTACCTAATCAACAGATTTTATATTTAAAACGTGATAACTTTACTTACACAAAGGACATTCTTTGTGATCTAATTTCTTTTAAAAAGCCAAGAACAAAAACAGAAAAAGAATATATAAACTGTTCGCTACTCAATAAAACAGGGTTTATTGCACCTGAAATCATTGCTTGTGGGCAAAGACGATGTTTAGGATGGCCTAAACAAGGTGCAATTCTTATGTTGCCTATTATAGGAATTGATTTAGAAACATATATTCGACAACATAAACATGAAGAGAGTACACAAAAATATATCCAACAAGCTATCCATCTTTTACAGAAACTTCAAAATAAAGGCTATTATTGGCCAGATAACAAACCAGAACATTTTTTTATAACAGAAGATAATAAAATGGCTGTGATTGATTTAGAACGATTACGTGTCCAAAGGAAACTTAGTAAAAGGCAAATAAAAAAACAAAATACTCGTTTTCAAAATGATATACAAAAAATTATGAATACGTGATCAAAAGAAATTTATAAAAAGTAAATACAACAATAAAATACTCGTTTTCAAAATGATATATAAAAAATTATAAATACGTGGTCAAAAGAAATTTATAAAAAACAAATTAAATGATGCGAAAAAATTTTAAAATTTTTTCGCATCATTTAAAATTTTTGTGCTGTCCATGACATATATGAATCCAGAAAATGCTGTGATTGCTGCTGTTAAATAAATCAATACTTGCATAATAATTTCAAAAGCAATATGTTTGTCTTGAAAATGAGCAAGATATAAAAATAATGCAATAATTGTAATAGTCTGGATAAACATTTTTAGCTTTCCAAAAATATTAGCACCAAATTGATGTCCTAAACTTTCTATATAGGAACGTAAATTAGAAACTAATATTTCTCGACCAATAATAATAATAATAACCCAAGGTGCTAATAATTTTGTATGAGGGATAAAACAAATTAATGTACCACAAATGAGAATTTTGTCAGCAAAGGGATCTGCAATTCTACCAAAAGGAGTTATCAAATTATATTTTCTTGCAATATACCCATCTAAAATATCAGTAAGACCTCCAATAATAAAAAGTATTAAGGCAATATCTAATATAAGTGAATAGTTTGTAGAATTTTTATCAACTATCGAAAGAAGTATAAATATAAGGATAGAAAAAAATATTCTGGAGATTGTTATTTTATTAGGGATATTCATAATGATTCCTTTATATTTTGCAACTATATTTTGCAACTATATTTTGCAACTATATTTTGCAACTATATTTTGCAACTATATTTTGCCAACTAAGTCATAATCTTTTGTTTTTATAATTTCTACAGTGTAATATTTGCCAATACGAAGTTTTTTCGAAGCTTGAACGTATATTAGAGGATCAATTTCAGGGGCTTCTGCATAGCTTCTTGCTCTGTACATATTTTTACTTAATTGTTCTTCTATGACAACTTCTAGTTTTTTGTGTAGGAGTTGTTCATTTTTTTGAAAAGCAATTTTTTGTTGCAATTTCATGACTTCATCGTATCGCCTCTGACTGACCTTAGGATCAATTTGATTTTCATACTTAGCAGCTGGTGTGTTGGGTTCTGCAGAATAGATAAAGGCACCAAGTCGATCAAATTTTGTTTTTTCAAGAAATTGGTAGAGTTCTTGAAATTGTTCTTCTGTCTCTCCAGGAAATCCTACCATGACTGTAGTTCGAATGACAAAATTCTGTATATTTTTTCGCAACGTCTGAATAGTATTTTCAATGCTTTGATGAGTTGTATTTTTTCTATTCATTTTTGCTAAAATTTCATCATTAATATGTTGTATGGGCATTTCTAAATAAGGTAAAACACGAGGTAGTGTATAAATTTTATGAAGTTTTTCATGGAAATGACCAGGGTGCAGGTACATCACTCGCAACCATTTAAGTTTGGGAAGTGTACATAGTTTTTCTACAAGTTGAAATAAGTCTGTTTGGATATCTGTTCCATAATTTGCTGTGTCTTGTCCAATAACTATAAGTTCTGTGGCACCATCTTCTATAAGACATTGGGCTTCTTCGATGATTATTTCTGGGGCTTTACTTCGCATATTCCCTCGAATTTGTGGAATAGTGCAATAGCTACAACAATTGTTACAACCTTCTGTAATGCGAAGATACGAATAATTTGGCTCTGTAACTCTTAATCGTAGCTTGTCTTGAGGAATAAAATTTTCTTCTGTTATATAAAGATTAGTCTTTTGTTGAAGTATAGATTGAATTTGTTCTGTCACATTATCATAGTCACAAAATCCAATGACTCCATCTAGATCAGGATACTCCTGCAATAATTTATCTCCAAGAAATTTTGCAAAACAACCCAATACAATAACTGCTTTAATTTTTTTTTGTTTTTTGAGTTTGAGCATTGCCTTTATATTGTCTCTAGCTTCTTGGCGAGCTGAATGTATAAATCCGCATGTATTAATAAGAACAACATCGGAATCTTCTGGATTTTGAGTAATATATTGTCCATTATCAGCCAGTTGCCCTAAAATTTTTTCTGTATCAATAAGATTTTTGGGACATCCTAAATGGATCAATGAATATACATGATGCATAATTTTTCTTTCTCAGGGGTTTAATTTTTTATTGTATTCAAAAATAAGGCTTGATTAAAAAAAGGCATACTAAAGTTAAAGTTATGATTTTTCTTTGTTTTTTGTAATGTCTCGTTGGTTTAAATAATATTCCAGAAGGTACGAAAAAATGATGGCAAAAAGACCAATACCTATTAAAAATAATACATATGGTGCAACATTTTTTGTATGTTTTTGAAGTAGAAATAAAAGATAATTTCCAGTAAGACCACCTAAAGAAGGCATGTGGAATGATTGAAAGTTTTGTGGTTGGAAATAAGATAGGATTGTACAAAGCCATAGAAATATAGAAATATAGATAAACCAAAGTAGAGAACGCGGAGTTGTTTCTTCTTTTTTTGCAATAATATATAAAATAATGGGAATTAAAAGGATAGAATATGCCATAATGCCGAATTGTTGAAAACAAAAATATGCAATTTTTGCTCCTACTACCCCAGTGTAATTTTGAATCTCATCTTTGTTTGGAAATATATCTTGCATATCTTGAGGATGATATGTGACAAGACATAGTAATAGTATGCAGAACAAAATCACATAAGGGAGAGGGCTTGCATATGTAAAAAGAAATTGTCTAATCTTCATCGTAATTTTGGGAAGAGAAACTAAAATAAGTAGTGGGAAGTTTTTCTTCTTCACTGGCTAGTTCCTGTTCTTCTGGTTCTTCTAGCCAAATTTTATCTGTGAGAATTTCTTCATAGATAATATCCATTAAATTGGATGATGTTGACTCTACAAGGGGCGGTGCTCCTTTTTTGAGTTCTAATAATCGTCGTTGAATTAAGATTGTGAGCTTGAAAGATCCACCGACTTTGTCGATGAGTTTCTCAATTTCATATTGTTTCACAATTTGCCTCCTTGCTCGTTAGCTATGATGTTGTGAACGTCTTGGATTGCTTGTTCTAATTTGTTATTGATGATAATATGGTGATAAAAATTTTGCTCTTCTAATTCTTCTCTGGCACGTTGTAAGCGTTTTCGTATAGTTTCACTATCGTCTGTGTTTCTTTTGATTAATCTTTCTTCTAATGTTGTCCAATCTGGGGGTGCAATGAAAATATACACAGCCTGAAAAATTTTGCTTTGCTGAATTTTATATGCACCTTGTACATCAATCTCTAAAAGATAAGAATCTCCTTGTTCAAGTCCTTGTTGTATGGGAGCAATGGGAGTTCCATAATAATTGCCATGGACTTGGGCATGTTCTAAAAATTCATTTTGTTCAACTTTGATACTAAATTGTTTTTGCGTGAGAAAGTAGTAGTCTCTGCCATTGATTTCGCCTAGTCTTTGTGGACGTGTCGTAGCGGAAATGGACCATCGTAATCGTGGTATATGATTGCATAGTTCTTTGCAAATGGTTGTTTTGCCTACTCCAGAAGGTCCTGAAATAATGTAAATCTTTCCTTGTTTCATTTGTAAACCAAAGGTTGTTGATAATTTTAGATATATTCAAAATTATTCAATATTTTGAATCTGTTCTCGTATTTTTTCTACTGTGCTTTTTATATGGACTACTATATTTGAAGTTTCAAAGTCATTGGCTTTCGAAGTAATAGTGGTAACTTCTCGCACAATTTCTTGTAAAATAAACTCTAATGTTTTTCCTACAGGAGTGATTTTATTAATATTTTCTTGAAATTGTTGAAGATGACTTTTGCAACGGGCAATTTCTTCAGAAACATCTGATTTATCACAGAATAACGCGACTTCACGCAATATGTCTTCTTGTTTATATGTAAATTTATCAAGCTTAGATAATTCTTCTAATCTATTTTGAATGCGTTTTTGATAATTGTTTCGCAATGTAGGAATATATTCTTCTAATTTTGTGAGATCATTTTGCAAATCATTGCTGTATTCTTGAATTACTAGACTTAAATTTTTTCCTTCTGTCTCGCGCATTTCATTCAGTTGTTTTAATGTTTTATGCAAAAGTTCTTCTACGATTTTCCATTTTTCTTGAGAAATAGATTCTATCATAGTTGTAGAAATAATTCCAGGAAGAGTAAGTAAACTATCAATTTGTGGAGGATGAATCCATAATTTTGATGCTTCTTGTGCTAATATATAGTAATAGTATTGTAATGCGTTTGTATCTAAGTGATAATTAGAATTTTCTGAAAAATTTGTATATTGAATAGAAAGCGTGACATGCCCGCGAGTTAGATATTCCGAAATAATTTTTCTAATATTGGATTCATAGGCATTTAGTGCAGGTGATACTTTACTATTAAGGTTTAAAAAGCGTCCATTGACCGTGCGTATTTCAATTTCTATTTTAATAGAATTTTCTTCGTGAATATTTCGACTATATCCTGTCATACTTTTCATATAAATATTCCTATTTGTCAGGGCCTTCGATGCCCTGACATTATTTTATTCTTGTACTGGAACTGCAGGAGTTTCTTGATGTGTTTCACTTCCTGTTGATCGACCATATTGACGGAAACGTGGTGTACTCATAAGAATAGCAACAACAATGAAAAAAACAGCAATGATCGTGATGATTTTATCAAGTTGTTTTTGAGCTTTTACTCCAAAAGCTGTGTCACCACCTAGTCCACCAAAAGCACCAGATAATCCACCAACTTCACCTTTTCGGAACATGATTAAGACAATCATAACAATTCCAGAAATAATTAATAAAATTTGTAAAATATCATAAAGTGTTTCCATGTATTTATACCTTTTTAAGTAATCTTACTTCAAATAGAAGTTTTTTTTGTTTATAGAATCTTGTATAGACAAGTTTTGTGTAGATTTATCTAGATTGCATTTTTAATGAGTTCAGCAAAAGAAGTTGCTTCTAAACTTGCTCCGCCTACTAATGCACCGTCAATATCAGGTTGTTGCATAAGTTCCTTGACATTGCTGGGTTTAACGCTACCACCATATTGAATCCGAACTGTTTTTGCTACGCTATCACCATAATGTTTTCGAAGATATTCACGAATCATTGCATGTACTTCTTGAGCCATGTCTGGAGTAGCAGCTTTCCCAGTTCCAATTGCCCAAACTGGTTCATACGCAATTGTGATTGCCTCTATTTGTGCAGGGGCAAGTCCTGCTAAAGAACCTTCTAATTGTTTTTCAATAATTTCAAATGTAATACCGTTTTCGCGTTCTTGCAATGTTTCACCTATGCAAACAATGGGAAGAAGACCATGACTAAATGCTATTTTTGCTTTTTCACTAACTGCTTTGTCAGTTTCATGAAACATTTGCCTTCGTTCAGAATGTCCTAAAATAACGTATGTGCAACCTACATCTTTAATCATTGGAATAGAAATTTCGCCAGTATATGCACCTTGCAGTTCTGTGTGAGCATTTTGTGCACCACTGCGAATAGATAAAGAATATTTTTTGTTAATTTCTTCTAACCATTGAGAAACAGAAAGTAAATAGACGTAAGGAACACAAATCGCAATGTCTATATCGTCTTTTTTAATATTTCCTAATTCTTGTGGAAATTTTTCTACAAATTCTTTGGCTTTTTCTAAGGAATGGTTCATTTTCCAATTCGCAGCCATGAAAGGTTTTCTCATGCTTTTTTCTCTTTTTATTCAAAATCACAATATAATTTATACACTTTTTTACCATCTCGATACACAATGGTAGTGAGTTTTTTTTGTAGCCGTTCTGCTTGTGCAAATGCTTCAATTCTAAAATATGAAGATTTCACAGTGATCACAGAGCTAATATCTTTATATAATGTATCTATTTCTTCACTAAGACCTTCAAGTTTTTTTATATCTTCAGGTTTTTGAAATATTCGTAGCTCGCCATCTAGTCCTTTACTTCCTCTATGGTCAATAATCAATTTGCTAATTTGTGGTGTAATTTTAGGATGTATAGAACAAAGTAATTCAGATGAAGCTGTGTTTATATTAATCAAACCATCTGACCAAACTGTTGTAAAAGGTTCGATACCAAAAAAACTTTTACGAGGGTCATTGAGATCAATTTTTCCGAATAAATATTCTGGAACTATTTTTGGAACCATTAAAAGTTCTTTGACAGAATATAATGGAACTTTTGTAGGAAATGGTCCAGCAGTCTCTTCTGTATCCCCTTTTTTTTCTTTCATCCATTTAACAATAGACTCACGGAATTTTTTTGCATTAAAATCTTTTTGTCGACCAAGCAATATATTAAGACAACGTTCTAAGTGGGCATCTGGCTTCATGTATTCTTTTTCTTCTTCGTCTTCTTTATCACCTTCTTCTTTATCACCTTCTTCTTTATCACCTTCTTCTTTATCTTTATCTTTGTTTGTGTTATTGTTTTCTTGATTATTGTTGCTGTTTTCTTGATTATTATTTTGATTATTGTTAGTCTTTTCTTTTTCCTTTTTTTTAGGTTCTTTTATTAAATTTAGTAAATTAAAACGAGAGTTTTCATCAGAAATTGTATAATATACTTTCGTAATGCCAATTTGTTTGGGATCATCAGAAGACCAAAGAGGAGTTGCCCATTCATCTGTAAACGCATCCCACTCTGCATTATTCGATATTTCTTTCATTGCATCTAATTGTAATTGTGCAATTGCATAATTTGTAGCAGAGAATAGAGCATATCGAAGTTGTACATCTTGTCCTTCATTTTCTGCTACGAAACTATCTATTTTCACAGAATAGCTAAATTGCCCTACAAGAACAACTAAAATAATAATCATGAGTAAACTCATGATTAAAGCAATACCAGAAAAACAGCGTTGCATATTTACTTAAACCTTTTTATCGCCCTAGTATATGATTATGATTACATTATACATTAAGGCATAGTTTTTTATTCTTTGATATCAGGGAAAGCAACAATTCGGCAAATACAAGATTCTAATTCTATTGCACGCCATGGAAATGCACCAATATAAGTGCGTTGATTGGAAAGTTGATCAATATCACCACCTAGACATTCAGCATGGATAATGCCTTCTGGGAACAAATCAAAGTGCATGAGTTGATAATCATCTTGTGGGAATATTTCTTCTAATGTTTTACCGTATTTTTTTTGCATATGTTGAGAACATTTTGTGGCTAGCCCGTAAAGATCTTCCGACCATTTACGAAGAATTGTATTCATGGGATGGTCTGCACTACCGCAATCTACGCCAATCCATTTAAATTGCATTTCTTTACACCAACTAGCGAATTCTTTTGTTGGTCCAGGATGTTTCACCATATAACGAATTTCATCTGCTTCTGGTTGATCCCATGCATATTTATGATAACCAGTATTAATGATAAGAATATCACCTTTACGGATATCTGCTTTAGACATTAATAATTCAGATGTATAGATATCATAATCTTCCACCATATCAGAAATATCAACAACTACACCAGGACCGACAAAGTCATTGATATCTTGTTGTCCAATAGTTTTTCCATGTGTGCAGAAATGAATTTGTCCATCCATATGGGTTCCTACATGATTGCTTGTAGTAATAATTTGTCCACTAGCACCATTAGGCATTAATCTTTTGAAAAATTTCACACTTAATGGCTCATAACTAGGCCAAGGTGGAGTCATAATAGAGAGTCTTTGCGTTAAATCAACTATTCTCATAATATTACCTTAATTTCATTGATAATTCTATACAAAAAAATAAATAAAAAAAACATGTATTTTCTTTTATTATAAATACCTAGCAATAATAAGTCAATGAAAATATTCTAAGGCAAACTTTTTTGTTTTTTCTAAATAAATATAAAAAAATATGAACAATACATCCTAAATTTTTAAATTGCTTTGAATATTTTCTGTTCCTACAAACCTATAAAATCCTATAAATAGCTATAAAAATTTATAAATAAGATTTCTGTTGTATTTCTGTTTCAACCTTGCTGGTTACAATCTGATTTATTACTAAATCTGACTGCATTGCCGTCAAGTCCGCAGACG
>Ga0208694_1000324_pt1 | contig 73575 bp, 59 predicted proteins | sample AD_UKC078_MetaG_FD_184442 | JGI IMG/M metagenome (GOLD analysis project Ga0208694, IMG submission 184442) | Active sludge microbial communities of municipal wastewater-treating anaerobic digesters from USA - AD_UKC078_MetaG (SPAdes) (version 2) | ecosystem: Engineered > Bioreactor > Anaerobic >...
AAGTCCTCATCAAGCGCCTGACTGACTTTTTCGCTGTGGTAATCTTTTTCCCATTGTTCAACATTAATACCTATTTCACTGGCGCACATTTTCAATACTTCAAAATCATTGATGTCATAACAGTCGGTCATGTGAGCTTTCTGTATCCTGTTGAACATCTTATGATGCATGGAATTGCCTCCCTGAGCTTCGGCAGCTTTGCATGCAAGCAGTCCCGGGGTTGAATATGGGTAATTAAAAGAACGCTGAGCCATTAATTCAGCATTGATGCGGTGTTCATCGTCGTTTATGTTTGCAGCTCTCCAATGTTCAAGGATTTGTCTTTTCCCATCTTCCTTTGATCCGAATATATTTTCAATGCCTTCAGGCTTTTTGGCAAGAGCAAATGACCTGTGAATAACTTCAATTTTACCGTTATGATTTTCTGTCAGCTTTTCAATCCTTGGTGTAAGAGCATAGCACCATGCACAAAGCACATCGTGAAAAAATTCTATTGTTATTTTGTTTTGTTCCATTTGTTAATGATTTTTCTTTGTCTGTTATTAATCTTTTGTTATCCGAAAATTCTTATTTATCAGATCTCGTGAGACAATCCCTTGTAAATGACAATAAAATATCCTGAACCGATAATAGGAACATCTTTTTGTAATATTTGTTCATTCTGAAACAAAGGTTATCAAAAACTGATTCTGTATTCTTAGTTTTAATAACTAGTATAGTTCAGTTATTGATCACTGTCTGCCAGACTACAAAGAACCCCATTAAATGCTGAATAAATGAATATTATAGTATTATATTGTGTCCATGCTGTATAATCAGAGTGGAGTTCATTTATTATTTCAGATAATATTCATATAGTCATAATGGGTTATATTACAGATATATATATATGGCTTTATGTATTAGCCCCTTAATTCATCGGACAAAATTATAGACAGAAATCTGTAATTTTATGATGATGAACAAGAGAACATTCACACAAGAAGAGAAGCTGCGTATCATTAAAGAAGCCAGTGAACAAGGAGTAAAAGTCATTCTTGAGAAGTATGATTTGTATCCTGCCACTTATTATTCCTGGAAAAGCAAGCTGGAAGAAATGGGTGAGATTGGGCTTCAGCATGGGATGACTCCAAAGCATTTAAAGAGGATCCGGGAACTGGAGAAAGAGAACTCAGTATTAAAGCAATTGCTGGCAGAAAAGGAGCTGGAGGGCAAGCTAAAGAGTGAGCTGTTAAAAAAAAAGTATGCTCTGGAGAAAAAAAGGAGATAGTCAGTTCTTTCATTTTCAGGGGCATGAAAAGAGATACGGCACTTGCAGTAGCTGGCATTACCAGACATCAGTATTACTATAAGCCAAAGTCCGGGAGAAGGGGTAAGCCTCCCAGCCAGGGGACATTAAGAATCAATGGAGAAGATGTTGAGCGGGTTCCCAATCAGGTTGTTATTGAACAAATAAAAACAACACAGGCTGATCCTGACACTGATTACGGATATCACAAAATGACCTATGTTCTGTTGATCCTGGGTTATCTGATTAATCACAAGAAGGTATATCGGTTAATGGATGAGAGTGATCTTTTGAAGGACCGATCGCAAAAACCTTCACGGAGCTTTGTAAAATATCGGAGAGTCATGCCCTCCTCACCTCTGGAGATATTAGAAATGGACATAAAGTTTGTCTGGGTTGAAGAGTATCGCCGATTTGCTTACGTTCTTACTGTTCTTGATACTTTCACAAGGGTAGCTTTATGCTGGCATGTCGGTTATCAGATCAGGCAGGCTCAGATCAAAAGCATCTGGGAATATATCATTGTGCAGTACCTGCAGCCATATGACTGTCTTGGAAAGAATATCCAGATAGAAATCCGAAACGATAACGACAGCAGGTTTGTAGCCAAAACAGTTCAAGAGTTCTTCAGGGAGAACCAGCTTATGCAAGTCTTCACTCATCCTTACACTCCACAGGAGAATGGCCATATAGAGAGCTTCCACGCGATCCTTTCCGAAAGACTTGGACGGCAGAGCTTCTGGTCATTAATCGAACTTGAACAATGTCTGATCCTGTTTTACGAGAAATACAACAATCACCGTCTCCACAGCTCAACTTGCTATTTGCCCCCGATGGTATTCTGGAACCTATGGGAACAGGGGCACATAAAAAGTTGTCCGGATGAGAAGAAACGAAAAATCAAATTCCGCCTCCTGATACCTTATCATCAATTATCGGGAAATATGAACCTGAGAGAAGTTCCTTGCTCACCTGCGACAACCCTCGATGGGTTGGAGAAGGTGTCTGTATTGAAAGAAATGAACGGCGCCGTATCACTTCCACAACCATCGGTTTAACAATCACCTTCGGTCGTTCCTTGCTATGACAAATTTAAAGTGAAACTTTTATGTATATTTAACCGTCTGTAAAAAAGTCCGATTAATAGGGGTCCAAACCAATATTAATAAAGTACTCCCTTCTTTCAGACCACTGATTAACAAATATAAGTTTTCTTATTATGATGATGTAATCCAGTGTTATATAACCGGTAATAACTCGCAGAGTTATTCTGGTTATTAACACATTTTCTTTTTGGGTTACTTTTTTCTTTTGTTAACATCTCCGATTTCTGTTAATATCACGCCACAGACCTATACAGGCTTGCCGGGATCTTTCGACCAATACCCTGATGGCATAGCCGGTTGTTGTAGTAGTCAAAATACCCCTTCAGTCCCTGGTATAACTCAAGACCGTCAGAAGGCACCTTGATGTAAACGTAATCGTACTTGACAGATCTCCACAGTCTTTCTATAAAGATGTTATCAATAGCCCGACCCTTGCCATCCATGCTGATCCTGATATCTTCCTTCTCCAGATATTCAATCCAATCATGGCAGGTAAACTGACTTCCCTGATCCGAGTTAATGATCTCCGGCTTCCCATGCCTGGCTATAGCCTCTTTTGTGACATTAAGGCTGCAACTGGCATCAAGAGTATTGGATATGCCCCAGCCGACAACATAACGGCTGTAAACGTCTATTATCGCTGTCAGATAGAGAAAGCCCCTGGGCATAGGAATGTATGTAATGTCAATTGCCCACACCTGGTTCGGACGGATTATTTTCAGATCCCTCAGAAGATAGGGTCTGATATACTTCGCCTGACCAAGCCGGCTCAGGTTCTTCTTTGGGTAAATTGCCATCAACCCCATTAACCTCAGTAATCGACGGACCCTCTTATGGTTGGCAAGTATACCAAGGGTAAGAAGAAAATCACGCATCCTTTCTACTCCTTCTGAAGGATGTTCAAGATAATGCTCATCCATCAGTCTCATAAGCTTCAGATTATCCTCGCTCTCTCCCAGGGGCTTGTAATAAAAACTGCCCCGGCTTACACTTACCAGGTTGCACTGGCAGCGGATGCTCAATGGCTCTTCACGGTTAACCATACCACGCCGCTCAGCTAAAGACCCAGTTTCTTCAAGTTTTTTTTTAAAAACTCTCGCTCCATCTCTAACTGACCGATCTTGGCATACAATTTCTCGAGATCAGCATCTTCCTTCTTATCATGTCCCGGTTTGTCAAATAGCTCCGGAGCACGGTCCAAAAACTCCTTCTTCCAACGTGATATCATGTTAGGATGGATACCATACTTCTGGGAAAGCTCGCTTAATGACTCCCGCTCCTGTAATGCCTCAATCGCTACTTTTGCCTTAAAGGCTGATGAATGTTTTTGTCTTTTCGATTTCATAATGCACTGGTTTAAAGTTATCAAATTTAACTTTAACCAGTGGTCTCAATTCAGGGGAGTATTATATAATAACCAGTTTTCATTAATAATTATCTTCTGAATAATGAAACTTGAAAAGGAATTTATCGTTTACTCTTTATCGCTTAACTTGAAATTCTCATGACAACCACTAAAATAACAACACTGATAGCCTTACTCATACTTTCCGGCTTCAAGGCATCAGCACAGCATACCCCTCTCACCCCAATCTCCAACCGGGTGTTCACCCCCTTCATCATCAACCCGGCAATTGCCGGAAGTAAAGATTTCATGGCCATTGACCTTGCTGCCACTATCCAGGGGGAAGATTATTCTCAACTACTCAGCAGCAACAGCCGCATTGCGAAAAAAGGCCCCCGGTACTTCGGGGCTCCCGTGGGAAAGAGTTTTACCAGTATCGGTGTAGGTGGTGCTCTGTTCAATGATCAATTTGGTCCCTCAAGGAATATTGGTGCCAGCGCAGCAGCAGCATACCATATTCCACTGAATGAAAAGAATATTTCATTTATTTCAGCCGGACTGGCGGTAAAAGGCATCTATAACATAATAGATTCCATTGCTGACGCCGGCGCACCCCGTAAGGAAAGCATCATCCCGAACGTTGATGCTGGCATATATCTCTACAGTCAGAATCTGTACGCAGGAGTGTCAGCAACCAACCTCCTGGGAAGCATGATCGACAACGCTGATATGGCTCTTTACAATATCCCTGTCTCAAGACAATATTTTTTCCTGGCGGGATACAAGATAGTGCTGAGCAGGTCCCTGAACATCATCCTGGAACCCTCCCTCATCATTAACCTCGATGATTCACTGAAATTTGACAGCAAGGAATCATACAACCCCATGCTCAAACTCTACATGGATGCTTTCTGCCTGGGAGCTTACATGCACGACTACAATAACCTGACCTTCTTTTTCCAGTATAAATTTCCGAAACTCTACATCGGGACACTGGTCGATTTCCCCCGGAATGTCCCCTTCTATAAGAGAGATCTGACCGTGGAGATCGCGGCAGGATTCAATTTCGGAGGTGTAACTAAAACCTCCGGAAGCAGGTATCACTGGTAAATCGACAAGAAGATGAAAGCTTTAATAATACTCATTACCATCCTGTGCAATTATTCATTGCCGGAAACAATTACTCCGGAGACCGCCTCTCTAAGAATGCCGGAAATACAGGCAGTCGACTCTGTAAACACGAATGGCCTTCGTATCAGGCCGTTCAATCTTGAGATAATCCCTCCGTCATCCGGAGTCCAGTTCTATCGCAATGGAATTATATTCCTCTCGCATTCGAAGCTGGAGGAAAAAGTCCCCGAACGTCATCTTTCCTTCGGGTCGGTCAGAACCTATGCATCTCTGGTTTCAGATACGATCCCGGGAAACTACATGCCATTCGATCTTAACAGTACTGCATTATTTCCGAGTGAGGCAACTACGTTTTCAGGCGATTTCAACACGATGTATCTCAGCCTTATACCTGAGAAATCAAGCAGCGAAAAGATCTTCAGGGCCGAAAACACATCCAATGGCTGGAAGATAGAAGAACACCCGCTGGCAATATGCAACGATAATTCCATTTATTCTCACCCCTGCCTGTCTGCAGATGAAACATTCATGGTATTCTCATCAGACCGGTCAGGCACCAGAGGAGGACTGGACCTCTGGATCATCAGAAAGGAAGGTGAAGGGTGGAGCAACCCGGAGAATCTCGGAAAACAGATCAACTCCACAGGCAACGAACTCTTTGCCGCTCTGGACACCAGAAATAATCTTTATTTTTCTTCTGACGGCCACCCTGGCGAAGGAGGTTTTGATATTTTCGTGGCCGGATATAACGGATCGACATGGGATGTGCCTCATATTCTCCCGGATGTCATAAATACGAATGATGACGAACTGGCATATACGATCAACAAATCCGACGGCTCGACTGCATTTTATACAACCAGAACCCGCTCAGGCAAATTGAGGACTCAACTTTATGTAGTTGACCTCAACCAGGATCTGTCTCAAAAAGGAAGTCACAATCTCTGCGACCATATCCTCGCCCTGGCAGACATAGGTACTTCAGTCAATCAAGACAAAGTGGTTCCGTCTCCTGAGACCGCTCTTGCAAAAAAGGAAACAGTCTCAGCAGACAAACCGGCTCAGCCCGCTCCGCCTGCACAGGCAAGCAAGGAAATGACTTCCGTGACAGAAAAGGTAGAGGGAAATCCGGTGTCTGAGGTGAAAAATGAAGTGGCTCCACAACCAAAGCCAGCAACTACAATCCCAACATCAGAACTAAAGAAGGAGACAACGGCCACTGCCAAATCAGCTCCTGCAACTCAATCATCCGAAACAAAGAAGGACCAGGTAGTCTACAGGGTCCAGATCATAGCCAATACAAAGCCGGTCGGCAGCCAGAACATCACCGTTGCCGGTAAGGGCTACAAGTCATTCGAGTACCTGTACAAAGGCGGATACAGAACCACCATCGGTGAGTTTGCCAACCTCCAGGAAGCAATGCGGTTACAGAATACATGCCGCCAGAATGGATACAGCCAGGCATTCGTAGTAGCCTTCAAAAACAACGTCCGTTCAACTGATCCGGAGTTGTTCAAATAGGCCGGCAAAACCGATTAAGAAAACATATATCAGTGCAGCAGGCGTTTTTTAGTCCCGCTTATTATATGTTTCGTCAAATCCGGTCTAAAGTAAATTTGAAGAATAATCTGGCAATTCAAGCCTGTTATTCTCTGTTTATCATTTACTTACATACATCCTCCTGATCATCCCGCCAGTGATGGTTCCAATCTTAATAAAAAAGTCATCGTTTTGACCAAAATGACCTGTCTGAATGCCAAATGGTCCACAAAAATGACCAACGGCATTATCCGGGCTTTTTTCAATCTGAAATCAGTCACTGCTCCACTCTATCTGAGCTTGCTCCCCTGCTGATTAAATGTACCTTTACCGTGAATTTCTGAAGCCTGTGAAACCGGCAAAACAATGTTTTTGCAGACAGAAGAACATTCCTGCTGTCATACAGACTAAAAGCCGATGCAACGCCGTTTAACAGTAAACCAGGTTTCAGAGGCTGACTAAAATTGAAGAACTGCTGATGGATATTTTCAGTACATTATATCGTTTGAACATTATTCCGTTTCTCAAGAAATGGAAACTCCTCAATTTAATACTTGGGGCACTCGATATTCTGGCCATTTTCGTGGCGTTCGAATGCGCATACCTGATTGTGTACTCCGGAGCCGACAGAGGTTACTTCTTTTTCCTTGACCAACGGTTTCTGCTTCTCTTCGCGGGCATTACACCACTCTGGCTGCTGGCCATGTACCTGCTCAAAGCGACGGAAATACCCCGAACCAAGCAATACACAGCCATATTCTGGGAATACTTCCTTTCTGCCGGAGCCATTTTCATGCTGCTCATATTGCTTTACTTCATCTTCAAGCTCTATACAGTCTCCAGAACATTCATCATTCTGATTCCGGTTTTCGGATTCCTTTTCCTGTTTACACTCCGAATGATGGAGTACACGGTGTTCAAGCGATACCGGTCAAAAGGGTTCAACTACCTGAATGTGGTACTTATTGCCGACACCTCTTCTCTTCCTTTTATAGAGAGCATGCTTGAACATAAGGAGTGGGGCTACAAGATTGTTGCACTCTTCACCAGCTCCGAGGCAATCCGAAAGAAGTATGAAGAGACAATCATCATCCTCCCCGAGGACTTCATCGAGGTTCTGAATGACCTTATGGAAGTGGATATGATAGACGAGGTACTATATACAAAAAGCAAAGTCCTTCCCTCTGAAATCAGGAAGATCGTCCGCTCCTGCGAGGAACTTGGCGTTGTCTTCAGCGTAATGTACCGGGATGAGAAACTCACCCTTTCAAATGCTGTAAAAAGGGAAATTGCCAACTACAAGTTTCTCACCTTTATTAACGTCCCGCATAACACATACGCCCTGGGAGTCAAGAAGATCATGGATATCTTTGGCTCATTGCTTGGTATAATTGTTTTGTCCCCACTGATGATCATGATGGCAATCCTGATCAAGCTCAGTTCTGCCGGTCCGGTGGTTTACAAACAGCCAAGGGTGGGACTCAGGGGAAGACAGTTTGAACTGTTCAAATTCCGTACAATGGTGGCTAACGCCGATGAGATGAGAAAAGAGCTTGAGGAACTGAACGAAGCAGACGGTCCGGCGTTTAAGATTGCAGATGATCCAAGGGTAACGAAAATTGGAAAATTTCTCAGGAAGACCGGACTGGATGAGCTCCCGCAGCTTTTCAACGTACTTAAAGGCGAGATGTCATTGATAGGTCCCCGTCCACCTCTGCCGGAGGAGACCACCCAGTACGAGCGCTGGCAGCTAAGGCGCCTTTCGGTCAAGCCGGGATTATCATGCTTCTGGCAGGTCAAACCTGACAGAAATAGTATTAAATTCGAAAAATGGATGGAACTTGACCTGGCCTATATTGACAATTGGTCACTGCGACTTGATTTCGTAATTTTGCTGAAAACAGTTAAAACCATATTCCATAAAACAGGACTTTAACAAATCAACCAGAATAAAATGGGAATAAATAAAAGTGCATTTCTGAGATCCTCGCTGATAACACTGGCCATCGCAATAATGGCAGTATCATGTGTTCCAACCACTCAACTGAGCTATTTCAATGATATGGAGGACCTTGATCAGCCCACAGTCAACCCCAGAACACAGAAACTGATCAAACCATTTGACAAACTATATGTCAGGGTACTTAGCATTGATCTTCAGACAAACCAGATCTTCAATGCATCCGACGAGCTCAGGATGGGCTCATATGGTAATATGGCCGGTCTTATCGGGTACCTGGTTGACGAGGAAGGAAATATCAATTTCCCCTTTGTCGGGAAAATCAACGTTGTTGACCTGACTACAGCCGAAGCCGCAGACAGGATCCAAAAAGCCCTCAGCGACTACGTGCCCCAGACATCAATCATAGTAAAATACGTAGATAACCAGGTGACTGTAATGGGCGAAGTTCAGAGGCAGGGAGTTTATTCATTCTCTCAGGATAAACTCAATATATATGAGGCTTTGGGTCTCGGAGGTGGCATAACACGCTACGGTGACCGTAAAAAGGTGATCCTCGTACGGAACGAGGACGGTAAGGTAATGCACTACAAGCTTAACCTTTCCGATTCAAAGATCTCCAACAAGAGCTATTATTATGTGATGCCAAACGATGTGCTAATTGTGGAGCCTCTGAATGCCATCTCAACCAGCTATTCCAATATAACTTATACGACAATCTTGTCAACTATATCCACTGCAATTGCAGTGCTTCTTTTCGCAGGTTTAAGATTCTAAACTATACCCTTCGGATGACAAATAATCAAAATGACTCCCAGAGCGAAGCCATCAACATCAAGGAATTTATAACAGAGGCTTTATCATACAAGTATTTCTACATCGCCAGTTTCTTCATCTGCCTCCTGATTGCATTCCTGGTGAACAAGTTCTCTCCCACTGTCTACCAGGTAAATTCTGTGATAGGCCCGGTGGAAGATAAGCGCTCATCCATGCTTGGTTCAAATGACCTTTTCAGTGGTCTCGGAGCCCTGGCTGAATCGCGAAACCTGGAAAATGACATCAACAGCCTGAACTCATTCAGCCTTGCTGCCACCACGATCAGGAACCTCAACCTTGAAATAGGATATTTCGCAGGGAAAAACAGTCTGTTCCGCAAACCGACACAGGTCTATCTGGGCAATCCCTATACAGTCAGCATCGACAAATCTCATATCCAGCCGATCAATGCCAGATTCGAAATAGACATCCTGGATGATCAGACTTACAGGCTGACTGCCTCGGAGGATGAAGTGGCCTATTACAATTATATTGACAATGCCGTTGTAAGTGACAAGAATATTTTCCACCTTGATACCATCTGCCGCTTCAACGAGACGATTTCTTCGTTCAATTTCAAGTTTTCAATCGCTCTTAACAAGGAAATTTATAACCAGCAACTGGCAAAGGAGACAGAGTTCTCTTTCGTGTTTTATCACCTCGACCAGCTTACCAAATCATACCTGAAGAGACTTAAGGTTGAGCCCGTAAGCATCAGGTCATCTCTCATCAACCTGCTTTTCACCGGAGAAAACAGGAGGCTGACCATCGACTTCCTTAACAACTTCATCCAGGCCTACCTTGATGACAATCTGTCCAAAAAGAATAAAATCGCGCTCAATACGATTGACTTCATTGACTCGCAGATTTCTGAGATATCCGATTCGCTTACCATTTCCGAATCAAAACTGCGCGATTACCGGTCAGCTCACCAGGTAACGGACTTAAGCTATCAGGGACAGCAGGCTCTTGAAGCGATGCGTGAAATAGAAAATGAACGAACCACACTGCAAGTTCAGGAAAGATATTACAATTATGTCCTGGATTATATGGAAAAGAATCAGGATATGTCGAGCCTGTCCCCGCCTTCTGCGGCAAATGTGGTAGACCCGATCATGAACTCCCTCGTCCTGGAATTGTTTGCTCTGAATTCAGAACGGGCAACAATTTTGAGTAATAATGCCGAGAAGAACCTGTTCCTGGGACAGATTGAAAACAAGATAAGACTCCAGAAACAGGCTATAATTGAGAATGTTAAAAACAGCCTCAACACCTTGAACCTGACCCAGAACGAGCTGGATTACCGGGAAGGCAAACTCTCAGGTGAAATTTCCAGGCTGCCCCGAACCGAGCTTAATATGGTCAGCATGCAAAGGCAATTTAACCTGACCGACCAGATCTATACCTTCCTCCTTGAGAAAAAGGCTGAGGCAGCCATCGCCATGGCATCTAACTATCCCGACTATGAAATACTTGAGCCGGCAAGAGACATTACCGCCTCGATAATTGCACCGCGCAGCAGTTTAAACTGGATAATTGCCCTGTTTATGGCATTCATGATTCCGACTCTCTACATCATACTGCGCAACTTCTTCAACGAGAAGATCACCTCTGTCAGGGATGTGGAGCGGATCATTGGCCAGCCGGTAATGAACCTGATTTATAAAAATTACTACAAGTCTGAGTCTGTTGTTAAGGACTACCCTGGTTCGTCCATTGCCGAATCATTCAGGAACCTGCGAAGCAGCCTGTTCCTGAAGTTCAGGTCTGAGCCGCACAAGGTTCTGATGGTAACTTCATCTCAACCGCAGGACGGCAAGAGCTTTGTGTCAAGTAACCTGGCTGCATCCATCGCCAGTGTCGGGCATAAGACAGTACTGATCGACGCAGACCTGCGCAGACCAACGCTGCACGAAAAGCTCAAAATTGTCAACTCCGTGGGTTTATCCAACTATATGGTGAGGAATGTTTCCAGCAAGGAAATCCTGCGAAAAACTGATATTGATAACCTCTGGTTCATCCCTGCAGGTCCGATCCTTCCGAACTCTTCAGAGCTCATAGAATCCGGCGTGCTGGATGAACTCATCGAGGAACTGAAGGGGAATTTTGACTATGTGATAATTGACTCAACACCTGCCGGTCTTGTGGCAGATGCCTCACTGATGGTGAAATATGCTTCATTTATATTACTGGTCTGCAGGAATGAATACACCCGCAAGGATGTGTTCACAGATGTTCTGAACCTCTTCCAGACCAACAACATTAACAACTTTGACATCGTCTTTAATGACCTCAACCTGAAGAAGAGCAGGTACGGTCGTTACGATAACTATTACAAACAATAGAACATTACTTATTCCGCTTAAATATTATAAATCATTACTTTATCTATGACAACAGATGTAATCGCAACACAGGAGAAAATCAAGAACTATATCGTTCAAACCTCCCACGCCGATGCAAATAAGATCAAAAACGAATCCCTGATCTTTAAGGAGGGTTTTTTTGATTCGATGGGATTCATCATGCTGATTACTTTCCTCGAGGAAGAGTTTGGAATTAAAACTGTTGACTCTGACCTTATTGAGGAAAACTTCGAGTCAATCAATGCAATAACTGAATTCATCAAAAGGAAAGCAGCAGCTTAAAAAATGTGCGGAGTTGCAGGGATAATAGACTACAGGGGGAAGTCCGACAGCATACCTGCAGTGGAGGAGATGCTACGCTCCTTCAGCTACCGCGGTCCTGATGAAAGCGGTATTTATCACTCACCCGTTGCCACCATCGGCAACGTAAGACTGAGCATCATAGACCTTGTCTCCGGCCAGCAACCTCTGTCGGACATGACAGGCAGGTACTGGATCGTTTTCAACGGGGAGATATTCAATTATATCGAACTCCGGAAAGACCTGGAAGACAAGGGTGTTAAGCTTACAACCCAGTCGGATACCGAGGTTCTGGTTAACCTCTTTGCCCTGTACGGGGAAAAGTGTCTGGGACTGCTTAACGGGCAGTTTGCCGTCGCCATCTGGGACAAAAAAGAGGAGAAGCTGTTCATTGCACGCGACCGGGTGGGAATCAGACCACTATTCTACACTGTGGCAGACGGAGTGTTTTACTTCGCCTCGGAGATTAAAGCCCTTTTCCGGAACGCTGAAGTTAAACGCGAACTCAATCCGGAAAACCTGGCCCAGATCTATACCTTCTGGACGGCAATAACACCCTCTACGGCATTCAGGAATATCAGCGAGCTCTCCCCGGGACATTACCTGACCTTCGGCAAAGAAGGGCTCACCGTTCGCAAATTCTGGGAGTTGAGCTTTAGCGGCAGCGATTCAGCTGTCTCGCCGTCAGATGCCCTGGACGGATTCAACGAGCTGTTTACCAATGCAGTGCGGATTCGCCTCAGGGCTGATGTGGAAGTAGCGGCTTATCTAAGCGGAGGGATCGACTCCAGTACAACTGTTGCCTATATCAAGGATATTGAACCTGGAGTTCTCAATACATTTTCCATCGGTTTCGAGGATAAGGATTTTGACGAAAGTAAATTTCAGGAAGAGGCAGTAAGGTACCTCAATACCAACCACAGGGCAATAAGCTGTACGTCAAAGGAGATAGCTGAGGCATTCCCCAGAGTGGTCTGGCATTCCGAGACCCCGCTCACACGCACTGCCCCTACCCCGATGCTGATCCTGTCAAAGCTGGTCAGGGACAATAATATTAAAGTTGTTATCACCGGGGAAGGTTCGGATGAGATCCTTGCCGGTTATGATATTTTCAGGGAGGCAATCATCAGGAGATTCTGGGCTTCGCAGCCCTCATCATCATTGCGGCCGACGCTGCTCAAGAAGATCTACCCTGACATACCGCATCTGCGCAATACAAGTCCCAACATCCTGAAGATGTTCTTCGGATACAAGCTGGAGGACACTGCAAATCCGCTGTACTCCCACCTTCTGAGGTGGAACAACTCCAATCATATCAAGAAACACTTTTCGGAACATATAAGGGAATCGGTTAACGGATATGATCCTCTGGCAGATCTTGCCGGCAGGTTGCCGGAATCGTTCATGGAATGGTCGCCACTTGCCCGGGCACAATGGCTCGAGACCACTGTTTTCATGTCCGGGTACCTGTTATCATCACAGGGTGATCGCATGGCGATGGCCAACTCGGTTGAGGGACGTTATCCTTTCCTCGACTACAGGGTAATTGAGTACTGCTCATCTCTCCCGGACAAGCTTAAACTCAACGGACTGAATGAAAAGTATCTGTTAAAGAAGCTGATGACCGGTAGAATCCCTGAGAGTATCGTTAAACGGCCCAAGCAGCCCTATCGCGCTCCGATCAGCAGCGTATTCATGGGCAGGGAAAAACCGGATTATGTGGACGAGATGCTGTCCGAAAAGATGACCAGACTTGCCGGTATCTTCAGTCACGAGTCTGTTGCCGCATTGCTGGCGAAGATAGAAAAGGCGGGCACAGCCTCGGAAATGGACAACATGGTGCTTGCCGCGGTGATATCAACTCATCTGGTTCACAGTCAGTTTATTGAAAATAATAATTCAGAGTTCCGGAACGGACCTCTGAGGAACCTGAGAATTATAGAAGAAAAACAATAACAGGTTACTCCTTCCCTGCCGGGAAATCACTTGACACGAGAAAAGGATATCGGGTCCGGGAGGCTGTAATAATTTATAAACAGAAGCATTATGCCAGTAAGAAAACCATTCTCGAAAGACATCATCCTGCTTGAAAATGTCGGACAGGTAGTTGACAATATTGTTGAACAGCTTCGTGAGGACGTACTGCTGAGGTTTAAAAGGCATGGGGCAGTTGTGGGCATAAGCGGAGGGATAGACTCCTCCGTGTGCCTGGCGCTGGCCGCTAAAGCCTTCGGTCCCGACAAGGTTCTTGGCATCATGCTGCCCGAGAAGGATTCCAGTCCTGACAGCGAGATGCTTGCCCGGGAACTTGCCTCCCGGTTCGGCGTAAGAGCCATTAAAGAAGAAATAACCGGAGCACTGGCGGGATTCGGCTGCTACGAGAGGCGGGACGAAGCAGTGAAACGGGTTTTTCCCGAGTATGATCCGAAAACATGGAAGATGAAGATCGGCATCAGACAGAGCGGATTGTTCAACAATATCCCTCCCATTTTTTATCTTACCGTGATTGATCCTTCCGGTAACGCAAAAGACAAAATACTGCCGGCCAATGAGTATCTGCAGATAGTTGCAGCTTCAAACTTCAAGCAGCGCACCAGGATGTCAATGCTCTATTATCATGCTGAAGCACTTCATTATTGTGTTGTTGGCACTCCCAACAAGCATGAGCAGGAACAGGGATTCTTCGTCAAATACGGTGATGGTGCAGGTGATGTAATGCCGATAGGCAATCTTTACAAGACACAGGTGTACCAGCTTGCTGAATTCCTCGGGGTACCGAAAGGAATTATCGGACGCACTCCTACCACCGATACCTATTCGGCAGAGCAGACCCAGGAGGAGTTTTTCTACCAGTTACCCTTCCATCTGATGGACAGGTTCTGGTACGGCTTTGAAAACGGTTATCCGGCTGCAGAGGTAGCAGCTGTTATGGGTGAAACCACGGAACGGGTTGAAGCCCTGTTCCGCAACTTCGAGCGCAAGCGTAAAACAACGGAATACCTGCGTATGCCGCCGATAAGGGATTATTATCACGGATAAACCTATAATTATGAATGCAATAGATTATTTCTTCGAGAATACTTACAGGCTTGATAAACCGTTCCTGGTCGGTAAGGAGGAAATAAATTACAAGGATCTGTATTCTTCATCTCTTCAGCTTGCCGCATGGATCAACGAGATGGTCGGTACAGACAAACATATTATCCTTTTATCGGTCAATAACCTGTTCTTTCTTAAGGTGTATCTGGCTATCATCAAGTCTGGAAACATCTGCATCCCGCTCGATCCCGGGATTGAAAGGGAGAACTATAAGTATATTCATGACCTTACGGATCCCAAACTGGTTTTTTTAACACGAGAAGTGGAAAAAAGACTGGAGCTGAATTCAGACCAGGCGTGGTACCCTGACACCCTGCCTTCTTCAGCAGAGAAAAATATGGATGAGATACCCGGCGGCGAATTTGACAGGGAGAAATGTGCAGAAATCATCTTTACCTCCGGTTCCACAGGAAAGCCCAAGGGAGTAATGATATCCCACAAAAACCTGATTTCCAACACATCATCAATTGTAGAGTACCTGCAGCTGACTCTTGACGACAGAATGCTGGTAGTACTGCCGTTCTACTACTGTTATGGGTTGTCTCTGTTACACACACACCTAAGAGTTGGAGGATCAATAGTATTTAACAACTCCTTTATTTTCCTGGGAGGAGTGTTGAAAAGTCTGGTCGATTACAAATGCACAGGATTTGCGGGGGTACCAAGTCATTTTCAGATTCTTTTACGGAAATCAGACTCATTTAAACAGACCAAATTCCCCGATCTGAAGTATGTCACGCAGGCAGGAGGCAAACTGGCTCCTATTTTCATCGATGAATTCCGGGAAGCGCATCCTGAGGTCAGGTTTGTGGTAATGTACGGACAGACTGAAGCCACAGCGAGGCTTTCCTGGCTCCCGCCGGAGGTGTATGACAGAAGAAAGGGTTCGATGGGCAAAGGTATTCCCGGAGTGGAACTAAAGGTAGTAAATGAAAAGGGAGAACCAATCAAGCCAGGCGAGACCGGCGAAGTTATTGCCCGGGGCGATAATATAATGATGGGATATTTTGCTGATGAGGAGGGCACAAAAAATGCCATCCGCAACGGATGGCTTTACACAGGTGACCTCGGCACTGTTGATGAAGATGGTTATATCTACCTCACTGCGCGTTCAAAAGAGATCATTAAAGTCCGGGGCAAACGGATCAGTCCCAAGGAAATTGAAGCAGTTATTTTAGCATTACCCGAAGTGATTGATTGCACAATTGAGGGTGTTGAAGACGAGATTGAGGGTGAGATGCTGAAGGCAACAGTCACAGTCAGAAAAGACAGTATCGGGTCCTTGACCAAAGACAGGGTCATTCAGCACTGCTCACAGCATCTGTCTCTGTTCAAGGTACCGCAGGTTTATGAATTTAAAGACGACCTGACGATCAGTGCAACAGGCAAGAAAATAAAGAAGGTATAAGACAACCACGACCTTAAGCAAACAGCGCCAGGATGAATATCATTTCGATTGGCCATCCCAGCCGGCGATTCTTGCCAGCATCCACCACATAGCCTTGGCTATCCGTAAAGCACCTGCCTCCCCGATATGGTCATCACCCAAGGGATCTCCCTGGCCATCAGCCGGGATCATTTGCCACAAGGAATTGTAGTCTTTCAGATTATCAGGATGAATCTGTGAATGCGGGCGATAAGTTCCGCCATCATTCCAATTGACAATATGCTTCTGCCCTGAATTATTATAAACTAAAATATCAGCATAGTCGAAAAATATCGTCTCCGGATGATTCTTGACATATTCCCTGATGTAAGTGTGTTTCAATTCCCGCTGATAACCATTTTCCGTTCCTGAGTTATCATCAACGGGGCCAGTTGTATATATTGTAAACGTTTTGTAATTGTTGCTTCTGGCATGAGCGTTGTATGTTTCTATTGCCGATAAATAGCTATCCATACTAAAAGGAGTTCCGGTCAATGACTGATCTTCATTGTTCAAACCCCAGCGACCTCCTCCAGCCGAGCCAGCCCAATGAACATTGAACTCAGGATCCAAGCCCCCTCCGGGTGAATTTACCCATGTCATGTCCCAGCACCATGCATAAAGAAAAACATTGTACGGATTATTCAGATTTGATGCCTGGTCCTTCAATATACCACAATACGCGTTTACATCTGAAGTCCAGGTATTGTCTCCACTTTGAAAAATCCGGCCAAATCTCATTGCCTGTGATGTAACGGCTGGCGGAGGATCTCCAAGATATGTAATTACCTGGTATTTAGGATCGTACTGTTCCAACAGGATCAAACCATGCTGATATCCCAATGAATGAGACATTCCGGCTCCCCATACGAGCATCTTTTTTACCTCGTCAATATAAAACTGGGGTATATCGTTGTACCTGTCTACAATTGTATGATCAGCTATGATCTGATTAACAGAACTGCCATTTGAAATGGAAGTAGTGAAAGTAACTTCATCTCCAAAAGAAGTCCCGTATTTGTTCGAGGCATATGCTCTTACATAATACTTTGTTGCAGGTATTAATCCTGTCAGACTACTCGAATACTCTCCCATGCCTGTACCGTTAATAGTTCTATCCGAGGTTAGGGTTGGTGCAGTATTCGTGTTCCAGCATACTCCCCTTTCATCTATTTTGGAAGAGCCTTCATCCGAAATGTTTCCTCCGGTCAAAGCTGAATTTGAAGTGATTTCAGTAACCGCCAAAGTGGTTAATGAAGGGACTTCACCGGAACAGTTCAGAAACAAATAAGAGTTTATCAATAGACCTAAAACCAATAACCTGGCTTTCATACAAACACATATAATAGAACTCATCCACTTCAATTATTTCAAAACAAATTAAATTATATATTGTTAAGACTAGACCTATTATTTTCAACAATATAAAAGGCTCATCCTGCCACTTATCATTTTATAACGTATAATAGTCAAAAACTAATATACAGATATCACCAATTTTATAAATTTACATCAAAACACCTGCCTTATGAACTCATTTTTTGAATCATTAACATACCCTCTCCGGATGTCGCGAAGAATATTGATTATTCTTGCATTTCTGCTGACGGGCCATTCGCTTTACGGACAATTGAATCCCGGGACAATCGGGAATGATCAGTCGATCTGTTACGGATACTCCCCGGCAGGTTTGTATTTCATATCAGCCCCAACAGGAGGTTTGTTACCCTATTCATATCGCTGGCAAAGATCCAATGACTTAGGGAACACATGGGCAGATATCACCGGAACCACTGCCTCACGCCTGACTTACTCTCCTCCTGTTCTTGCCAGACCAACAATGTTCCGTTGCAGGGTAACTGATGCCACTCCTACAACACGTTATTCCAACGCGGTTACCATAAATGTGCTTACTGGCCTGAGTGCCGGAAGTATCGGAACTGAACAAACATTGAACTATGATGAATTGCCTGCACCTTTGACCCAGATCCAGGCACCATCAGGAGGAGACGGCAACTATTCTTTCATTTGGCAGAGCTCGGCCAATAACCTTCAGTGGTCAAATATTGAGGGCAGTAATTCACAGGGATTTGCGCCTCAGCAAATGTTTACCACCACCTGGTTCAGGAGAATTGTCAGTGACGGCACATGTGGTTCGGTTGCCGGCAACACCGTGCAGATCAGTGTTGATCCGATTACTCTTTTCACTACCGAAACCCCATCTTCCAATAGTAATGATAGCAGGTATAACCTGGGCACTGAGTTCAGTGTGCTGGCTGACGGTTTCATAACCCATGCAAGGATTTACAGTCACCTGAATGAGCAGGGTCTTCATTTAGTAAGGATATACCGGCAGATGGATGACACGAATTATGAACTCATGGCTGGTCCCTTCGAATGGAACTTTGCCTCAGGTTTTCAGGGCTGGCGCGACTTCAAACTTCCAGTTGCCGTTCAGGTTGAAGGTGGGAGTAACTATATGATCTGTGTTACGAACGGCCTGGGCAATAACTGGTATGTTCAGAGTAATTCAAACTTTAACACTATTGAAAGCAATCCATATATTGACTACCTTAATAGTTATTATGGTTCTGTTGATGAGGTCCCAAGAGGCAATTATAATAACGTCTCCTATTTCCGTGACATCGTTTTCATACCGTTTTCTCCGGGATCAATTGGTTCTTCACAGACTATCTGTTATGGCATTGTTCCTGCATCTCTTACTCAGACTGAATCACCTGATGGTGGTTCAGGAATGTTTAATTATCAATGGCAGTCCTCAACAGATAATTCTACATGGATAAATATTCAGGGGGCAAATTCTCCGGACTACGCACCTGGCACATTATCACAATCTATGTACTTCAGACGACTTGTATTCAGCGGTGGGCTGGAAGCAGCAAGTAGCCCGGTTTTTATTACGGTCAATCCACAGTTCGTTTCTGCCACCCTGGAGGGAACAGCCACCGTTCTGAAAAGCACATCAACTACATTCACACTGAACATTTCAGGGGGTACACCGCCTTATACAGTCGAATATACATGTAATAATTTGCTTCAACCCCAGATTTTAACAACAAATCAGATTAATCAAATCAGCACCGGTCAGCTGGTTACTGGAAGGTATGCAATCAACATCGTCTCAGTGACAGACTCAAGAGGTTGTGTTCCTGAAACTATTGGAGATGGAATCATAATCACTGCAGCTGACCCCGGATTTGGGACCAGGAGCAATAATGCATTGCTTATTGTCAATTCCTCGTCATCTTATTACCAGGACTTTACAAAATATGTACTGCCATATATCGAATGGTTCGGTATTCCTTTCGAAGTATGCAATGTAAACAGTATGCTGATACCTGAATTATCTGACTATGGAGTTATTGTCTTCGGTCACCGTAATGTCTTTTCAGATAATTACCCGGTTAATAATATCGAAGACGCCGTTTTTGCAGGATCAGGACTGTACAGTTTTGATCCTCATCTTTTTGACTTTTCAAGTGACTTCAATGTTTCAGGAAATACTCCTTCTGTCACATCGCATCAGATCGACATAATAACAAGCCCTGAACATTACATTACCAGGCTCCATGTGAATGACGCTTTCAATTCAACAAATGATGAAATACCTCTGATGGTTATAAATAACGTCGCGATAACAATAACCCTAAACCAATCAGATTATACCCTGGCAGGCGGAGTGACTCTGGCAACTATGAGCTCCGGGCCGGCAAGTTCACCTCTTCTTCAGGTTGCATCACATGGTGCCGGGCGAATTGTTAAATGGTCTTCATATGAATGGATGTTTGATGAGCCCAAAGTGCTTGGACCTGTTTTTGGAATGGATGATCTGATATGGAGAAGCATGGTATGGTCAGCGAGGAAACCATTCGTAATGCAGGGGCTTCCTCCTATGATAACCATGAGGGTTGACGATGTGGATGGCACCAGATCATATTATCTTGACAACCTCAGGTGGCTTGAAATAAGTAATGAATATGGTTTTATACCATGGTGCGGAACGTTCATAGACAATGTTGGCACTGGTTTCTTCACCAAGCTGAGCGAACTGGTCAATGCAGGAAGGGCTACTGCAATACCGCATGCACTTACATATGATAATTTTATTTATTGCAATCAGCAAAATCTCCAAGGTTTTGACCCTGTCGCAAATATCACCTATGCCTGGAATACATTTGCAGCGAATTCCATCCCGGTTTCTAACTATCTTGTGACCCATTGGTACTTATTTAGCGCTGATGCTGTTCCTGCGGTAAGTGCCAGGGGTGTTGAATTCATAGGCACTCATATACCAACCTATGACCTTGTTTTCCCTGATGGTTACCCTGGTAACTGGATTAACTGCGGTCCCTATAAAACCGATCGCAACGGATTTGGAGGGAGAGGCGACGCACCTTACTTTTTCGCAGGTGATATTACCTGGGAAATTGACAATCAACAGTATAATTTCTTTAATGTGCTTACAGAAATACAGGATGACGGAGGATATGAGTGGTTCCCTGAGTTCAATGTGACAGAAGCAATCAATCGCGGTGTAAGGCATCTCAGACGGGCTATCAACAGCATGGCCCTGCCCACATTGTTTACCCATGAAGACCGAATCTGGATGACAGAGCCTGAATGGAGACAAACAATGAGTGGCATTACCTCCGGATTATCAGCGTACTATCCCGAATACAATCTTCAGTACACCTCCATAGATGATGCATGCACCTATATCAAGGCTAAGGAGGGTATTGAAATTACAAGTGTCAGAGCCGAACCTGGTGTAACAAACATCTTTTTCTCAGGAGATAATGATCTGGGAACAAAATGCTATCTGTTCACCGAGGCAGAAGGACAGATAGGGTTTGAACTGGTTGACCTTCCGCAGGTAAATGCATCCTCAGGAACTTCGTTTGTTACCGTATACGAATAATCTCAATACTATGATTATGAGACCTATAAATAGATTTATAATCCTGATCCTGACCTTTACCGGTCTGACACTTAAAGCACAGGAAGCCTGGAAAGCGGAAGATTCTGTTATCTCGGAAGATTTGAATGCTATACATTTTTATGATAGCAGTACGGGGTGGATCGTTGGAAACAACGGCGCGATGCTATACAAATCAGGAGAAAAGTGGCTGCTTTACCCGAAAATTACCAATGAGGATCTTTACTCAGTATTTCTTACCGGTAAAGAATCCGGCTGGGCCGTCGGGTCAAAAGGCACAGTACTTAAGCTGGAAGGCAGAACCTGGTATAATATAAGCAGTCCTACCAGGGCAACTCTTTATGATATCTCCTTCCTGGATTCGTCTCACGGCATGGCTGTTGGCGCAAATGGCACCATTCTTTCATATGAGGGTGGAATCTGGTCAATATCTAATTATATTACAAAAGGTATACTTCATGCTGTATCATACGGTAAAGACTTCAATCTGGTCTCAGGGGGCATAGAGTGTGGATCCGTACCTATTTACAAACATCGGATGAATGAACCAGAATCTTTCAATACATTTGATCCGGGATACTATTTTATTAAAGATATAGCTGTGCAGGATGATGGTCAGGCCTGGGCAGTCGGCACTGCCGGCATTCTCTTACATTTCAATGGCATTGAATGGATTAGGAGTAACTTACACACGAAAGTGCCTACGCTGAACAGCATCAGCTTCTATGATTCCACAGATGGTATAGCAGCAGGTTTTGGCGGAGCACTTATTAGATATTATGAAAGCGGATGGGAGAAAGAAGATTCTCCTTCAAACGTAACTCTTAACGGAACAGCTATTTCCGAGAGTGCATATTATGCAGTAGGTAACATGGGCACGATCCTTTCAAAATCCAGAATATCCTATACAGACGATTCTCTTGAGGGTAATTCTAAAAGTCTGTTAAAGGTAGATTCCTACCCTAATCCTGCATCCGATTATATTGATATCGTTCTTCCTGAGACAGATGATTTAATTGCTTCAGACTTATCAGTACTTAGCGCAGATGGGAGAGTTATCCTTAAGATGAGTATCGAACCCGGTACTGCGGGTAGTACAGTCCGGATAAATACATCATCGATGAGTAACGGAATGTACCTTATTCATTTAAGGTACAAAGATAATGAATCAGCCTACGGCAAATTTATGATTGCAAATGAACGCTAAGAACTTGTTCTTTGTTTGATTGTTATTTGAATGGGTAAAATTGTTACTTCTTCGTATTGCCAATAGTTTACTAATGCCATAACCTGATACAAATGCGATATGTTATTCCTTTTCTGATACTTATATCAGTATCTTCCGGCCTGACAGCACAAATTGGAAGTGGCACTATCGGAAATAGTCAGACAATCTGTTACGGTTATGCACCGGCAGGACTATACTTTATTGAACCACCATCAGGAGGATTAGCTCCATACTCTTACAGATGGCAACGCTCAAATGACGGAACTACATGGAATGACATAACCGGCTCCACGGGTTCCCGGACAACATTTTCACCACCTGTTCTGGCCAGAACAACATTCTTCAGATGCCGTATATCAGATGCCTTAAGTAATCAGGTAACATCAAATATTGTTACAATCACGGTTGCACCAGGCCTTGATCCGGGTGCAATTCAGGGAAATCAGACTGTGTATTCAGGGACCACCCCTTCCACCCTACAAGAATTCAGACCTGCTTCAGGTGGTAGCGGATCGTATTCATTCCAATGGCAAAGTTCATCTGACGGTCAAACCTGGGCCGATATCGATGGCGCTGACGAGCATATTTATACTCCCTCAGCCTTAATCTCTGATCGCTGGTTCAGGAGAATGACCAGTGATGGTTTATGCGGTATATCAGCAAGTAATTCAATTAAAATTACCATCAATCAGATAACTCTTTTTACAACAGAGACGCCTTATGTTATAAATAATGAATCTGTTCATTATGATATGGGAACCGAGTTCCAGGTTCTTGCAGACGGCTTTATCACTAAAGCCAGGTTGTACACTGATGAAATGGAAGCCGGGTTTCATGTAATAAGACTGTGGATTGATAAAGGCAGTGGTTTTTCATTGTTGGCTGGTCCGTTTAATTGGACGTTCCAGGGAGGAATGGAAGGGTGGAGAGAATTTGAATTGCCAGTCCCGGTTAGAGTGGAAGGAAGTGAGGATTACCGATACATGATAAGTATTACAAATGTCCTCGGTAATTTTTATTATTCACAGAGCAATAATTATTTTACCCCGGCACTTTCAAACGGTTATATTAGATATACTATCGGCCGGCATATTACACCTGCTGATCAGATTCCTTTCTTTGACTACTACCAATCAATGTATTTCAGGGATGTTGTATTTATACCATTTAGCCCGGGTTCTGCAGGTGTCTCTCAGACTGTCTGTTATAATTCAACGCCAGCTACTTTATCTGAAACTGTTTCCCCTGAAGGAGGCACAGGGGAATACTTGTTTCAGTGGCAGAGTTCTGCGGATAGTATTACCTGGACTGATATTACAGGAGCAGCCAGTTCTGATTATACTCCGCCCGAAATTTTGGAGAATACTTATTTCCGAAGAGTGGTTTCAAGCGGGAACATGACTGTAGCCTGTTCACCTGTACTGATTTCAACATTCCCTCAGGTAGGTAATGCACAATTAACCGGTAATTTAACTATCTATGAAAATACGGCTACGAATTTCAGTGTAACTATTTCCGGAGGTAAGCCTCCTTATACTGTTACTTACTCGGTTAACGGAACTCCCCAAACACCGGTTACAGATTATTACAGCGGAGAGGGGATTTCTACCGGTATTCTTAACTCCGGAACATATACTTATACTCTTATCTCTGTTTCAGACTCACATGGTTGTCAGGCTGATGATCTGGGAAGCACCATTACAATTACCGCTTCAGGCACTTATACCCCAACAGCTGTTACAGGCAAAGCACTTGTGCTGATTAACGCCAATTCACCTAACTATCCCGACTATGCAAATTATATTAAACCATATCTGCTGAATTTCGGAATTCCGTTCGATGAGTTTGACAGCCCTGTACATTCAGGCCATCCTCCCTTTAATAATTATGCCTTGATAATATTCGGACATCCAAATGTTTATTCTTACTCCGGCTATCCTGTAACAGATCTCATTAATGCATTAATTGGCGGAATAGGACTTTATAGTTTTGACCCGGTTCTTTTCCTGAATACTACAGGGACTATATCCACAGACATAGCAGATATATACCTGTCTGCAAATCAAATAGATATCAATAATACAAGCCATTTTATAACTGAATATCATCAATCAGACTCGTATGACCTGCCCCTGATTAACGGGACCACTCCCTATAGTAATAATTATGAGATCATAACTCTTAGAGATTTAATGCCAGTTAATCAGACCACAACCCTTACAAATGGATCAAACCTTGCCATTATTGCTGACGGCGAGAATTATGCGGCAATCCTCGAGACTTCTGAATTCAGTACCGGCAGGGTAGTTAAGTGGAATACCTGTAACTGGATGTATGAGAACTATCTTGGACCTGTGTTCGGTATGGATGATATTCTCTGGAGAAGCATTGTATGGGCAGCCCGCAAACCGTTTGTCATGCAGGGTCTTCCTCCTATTATAACAATGAGGGTAGACGATGTTGACGGTGCCGGTTCTGATATAATTGACAACTTCATATGGATAGAAATCTCTAATGAATTTGATCTTATTCCCTGGTGCGGAACATTTAATGACAATATACCGGCTTCTTATGTCAGCACGTTTAAATCATTGCTGGATAATAATCGCGCAACTGCCTCCCCGCATGCATTTGATTACGAAACCTTTATATATTACAATCACTACGGAGAATCGGGTTTTAATCCAGCGTACAACGTCATCCGGGCCCGAGATTACTATCTCACAAATCAGCTTCCTATGTCGAAATATGTTGCATCTCATTACTATGAGCTGGATCTTGACGCGCTGGAGGAAATGCACAATATGGGTATTGAGTTTATAGCTACTCATATGCCCTTCAGCTCTCCTTACCATGATTGGTGGCTGGAAATTGGACCGTACAGGACAAACCGTGATATGTTTGAACGGTCCTCTTCACCTCTTCCGGTATACTATGCTGACTTCGTATCCGGAGGAGCCTTCGAATTCTTCAACTGTGTCACAGAAATACGTGATGATGACGGGTATGAGTGGGTTCCCCGCAATGATGATATAATCAATTCTGTTGCACAGGGTGTACGGCAGTTGACCAGGGCAATGACCAGCATGGTTCTTCCCACATTGTTCACTCACCAGCAGAACCTGAGCATTACCGAGTCTAACTGGCGGAATATCCTTTCGCAAATACATACAGCCATGGAAAGATTCGAACCTCAATATAAATCAATGGATTATGCAGTCCAATATATAAGAGCCAGGAATAATCTGACCATAACCAACGTAACTGATGAAACAAACATAGTCAATATTACTTTCACAGGACAAAATGACATGAACACCAAATGTTACCTTTTTACTGAATCCGGTTCCGGAATAACGCATAAACTGGTAACTCTCCCATCCATCAGTTCAGGTTCATTAACAGTAAGTACATCAAAATAGACTGCCCAAAGATGAAAACGTATGCCAGACTGATCTGTACTATCCTATTCTCAATTCTACTTTCAGGAAAAGCAGTACCACAGTGGATAGCCGAGAAGGCACCTGTTACAGTTAATCTGAATTCTGTAGCTCTCTTTTCCGAAACCAGGGGTTGGATTGTCGGGGATAATGGAGTTATCCTGACCAGGACTCATGAAGGATGGATAGTATCTGATAAGATAACCGATGAAAATCTTTACTCGGTTGTACTTACCGGGGAAGAAACAGGTTGGGCTGTTGGAGCCCGGGGGACCATTCTTCGTATGGAAGGTTCAGCCTGGAAATCGTATGCCAGCCCAACCAGAGAAAAACTGTACTCATTAAGCTTCAAAGATGATAATCACGGATATGCAGCCGGTGCCAACGGTACGCTCCTCGAATACCGGAGCGGAAGCTGGAATATAATGAAAACCAATGTCAGGGCTAACTTTTATTCAATAGCCTACCATGGAGATTTCTTCATTGTGGGAGGAGGACAGGAATGCCGCAATATCCCGGTTATGAAGATCAATGAAAATGGTAATCGTAAGCTTGAGAAAATATTTGATCCTGACTTTACTGAAATAAAAAGCATTTCCGTGACACCTGAAAAACATGCCTGGGCCGTGGGGCATACCGGAAAAATTTTCTTTTATGACGGTAAAAGATGGGAACGGGCAGATGCTCCGGACGGCATTGGTTCATTGAATTTTATTAGTTTCTCAAAAAAAGACATGGGGATAGCAGTGGGACACAACGGTAGTATTTTGACTTACAACGGAGACCAATGGGAATGCGAAGAGAGCAATACTGCAACCCGGTTCAATGGCGCCGCAGTGACAGGTAACACCCTTTATGCAATCGGAAATAACGGAACAATACTTAAGTCTTTAAGAGTTAAAACAGATGATCCTTCAAAAAATGCTGATACGGAGTATCTGAATATTTCACCCTATCCCAATCCCACAACTGAATCGATAAAGTTCACTAAACCCGAAAACACTAATAATAGTGAACGAATTATCATAACTGTTACAAATGCCCGTGGCCAGGTATTGCTCAGTAAAAGCATAAGTGGCCTCGCTGATGACCAGGAATATCAATTGGATTTACCTGAGCTTGCAAACGGCATTTATTTTATTCATTTAAAATCCCCTTCGTTCCAGGCTTCCGGAAGATTTCTGGTAAGTCGTTAGAGGATGCTGGTCAGGATGGTTTCCCGAATTTATTAAGAGATTTTACCGGGAACACGAAGAGATGAAATAAAAAGAGGCTGCCACGTTATGCCTTGAGACAGCCCCCTGATATTTGAATTGGATCACATGTCAATGAAGGAGGACTTTTTCTACGACTTTTATGTTGCCTGTAAGCACCTCAACAAGAACAAGGCCTGAAGTGCGGGCATCCATGTTAACCATTTTGGTGTCGTTAGGACCATGCCAATCAACATTTTTCTGTTGGTAAAGTTTTCGTCCTGTCATGTCATAGACTGTGATGGTCCCTTTGTCACTCACTGGAATATCAGAGACCATACGGATATTGATGATCTTCCCGGGTGATGAGTATATGGCAAAACTCCTGCCTGAAGAAGAAATATCTGCTACCGCAGTTGCGGACTTATTGATGACAAGCACATACCTGTCAGTTATGGAACCCGGTGATGAAGTGAATTCTGCATATTCTCCGTTTCGCAGGTTGATTAACTGATTAGTGTAGCTATCCTTCAACAGGATTGAGTAGTTCTCAAGTTTTTTCATTTCGCTTAAAAGTAGCCTGAAAGTGCCGTTAAGCTTTAAGTTAATCCCGACAGGCACCTCAATTCCTGTCTCAGGGAATGGCAATCCGTTAATACTGTAGTCAGTACCTGCGAAGGTTGTCCAGATATTAATATCACCGGATGTCTTGCTGAATTCATAGGCATCATACTTTGCATCAAAAGCATTAGTTGCATTCTTGTTGAAACGGACCACCAGGTCAGTACTGTCATTGCTACCTCGCATTTTCAACCTTACGAAAGAGATAGTATCAATTGCAGAATCACCTGCCGTGCTTTTCTTCTTGTACCGAAGTTGTTCGACATTATGAACACGAGCTCCTTCTCTCAAGGACATGGAGGTGTTGGCTGAGGTTTTAATAAAGAACCCCTGCAAAGGAGGTATAGTACCAGTTCCCCCTTCTGATCCAATACCATTTACATAGGATGCAACTTTACCGTTTTGAGTAAAATAGATCGCATTATTTACGAAGGCTGGCTTAGGATAATTGTTAAGTAGTATATCCCAGTCAAGGCAGGAAGCAAAGGGATTACCGATGAGATTATAACCCTGATAGTCTGGATAACCTGTTCCGCACGTTAGAGTTAGCGCCTTATTCTGAACATTAATCTCACCGGTATAAGTTATAACTGCGGCTGATGATGCGTAGTAATTATATCCTTTGCCCACAGAAAGTGTATTGAAAGTACTACCAAGAGTAGCTCCTGTTGAATATTGATATCCGTCATATGCGACCCATCCAAAAGAATTATCAGAACCTGTGACAAGGTTTTCCATGTATTGCGCAAGGTTAAGGGTGTTGTAAGTACTGACAGTTACACTGTTAACAGGAGAGGCAATGTAGTGCCACTTGTAGTCTTGGGAAGTGGTTTGTCCGCCAGATAAAAAATGCCTGATAATTGTAACTCCTCCTCCTGTGTTGGTGTAACCATAATGAATCAGTGAGGCAGCAGCCAATTCATTGGATGCAGATTCCAGGATCAGGGTACCACCATTATATATTTCATCAACGGTTAAGCCTGTACCTGGATTAATTGAAACTGTGCCCGTGGACTCTATTGTAAGAATTCCGCCTGAATTAAATTCAACGATCCCTCCATAATAGAGTCCTGGCTTAATCGATAATGTAGCCCCGGAAGCGATGGTAAGATTTAGTACATAAATTGTGCCTCCCGGGTATGTATTGGGATACCAGTCTACGGTCCCAGAAACAGTCCCATAGTAAGGACTTGTAGATGTTCCTGAGCCATTCAGTTGCGGAAGCACTTGGCTTGTACAAAATATCAATACGGCACTTATTAGGATCAGCTTCTTCATTTCCTAAAATTTATAAATTCTTAAATGTAAAGTTACTATAAAATAAAAACCAAATGTGCACTTGTTTGATTTTCTGTTTCAACTCCTGTAAAAACAAGACTCTTTAAGGAACCAGGTAAGCCGGACTGAAAACTAAATGCTACCTTGTTGTAACTTATTAGATGACTAAATGCGGTTCGATCAAAAATAAATCAATATGTGCTTTCCGGAAATCTGATAATAAGCTATATTCACTATATTTGGTCTGACCTTTATGCTAAAATTTAAAAGTCATGAATAAAAAGATGACCTGTTATCTCATCATAACTGCCTTAATTACAATGCTGACCCTACAGTCATGTAAGAATCAAGATGAGAAACCGAATATAAATATCCTGTTCCTGCACCACAGTACCGGTGAGGTGATCTATAACGGCCGGGCACCTTCAATAATTAAGAAGATAGCTGGAAAGATCAGTAAACCACTGGCAGATAAGCTTCCCCCGAGGGCTCAGTTACCAGCATTAATAAAAGAATACAACAAAGAACAAGGAAGAAACTACTCAATAACTGAGCAGGAATTTCCCAAGGCAGCCCCCTACGGATGGAATAACAATCCCTATGATTATTATAACATATGGGTTTATAATGCAGGAGACAAACTTTTCAAGGAGGAGCCAACTCTTGAGATGCTTACAAAAGATTATCAGGTTATTATTTTTAAGCATTGTTACCCGGTAAGTAATATCAAACCTGATCAGGATTCTGCAGATGTTAATTCTTATTATCGATCAATTGCCAATTATAAGCTTCAATACCAGGCCTTAAAGGACAAAATACACTCCTTCCCAGATACAAAATTCATCCTGTTCACTGGAGCAGCCCAGGTAGAGGCTAATATTCCTGAGGATGAAGCCAAAAGAGCAAGAGAGTTTTTTACCTGGGTTATAAATGAATGGGACACTCCGGGTGACAATATCCATATATGGGATCTTTACAATCTTGAGACAGACGGAGGACTGTATCTGAAAGAAGATTATGCCGCATCTGCCAATGATTCACACCCTAACGGATACTTTGCATCCGGTGCTGTCAGACTTCTTTTCAACAGGATCATTGATGTAATTGAAACAAACGGAAATAATACAACGCTAAAGGGAGATAAAATCGTTTCCACAGAATAACCCGGTTAAACCGCTAAAGTCTGATTTAAGTATTTTTGAGTCTTAATTCGCTGCTAATGAAGAATCCTGATTACTGAACACTGTTTTCAGTAACTCAGAGGTGAATTTCCTGGCACCATACATATTAAAATGAGATAACCCTGCCCAGTCAGAGTCATCATTTATTAAATCACAAAACTCCATGTTATTGAAATTGAATAATGTAGCAATGCCTCCCATATCGTATTTAATCTCATAAGGGCCTAACGGAGAAATGTTTTGAGTTTCATTTATGCCAGGCATTTCGATCAAAATAAGCCTAATTCCATTCACGGAACAAAGCCCGGAAATCTTTCCTATCCAGTGTGCAGTTTCGTATTTTTGCAGGTTGAGCAGCCTCTCATTATTTTGAGATAAATCTGGGACATTGTAAGAACACTTTTTTTGACCAAAGGACACATAGGTTTGCCTGTATTTACTCTTAAAGAACTTCTTAATCAGTTCCATCCCAGCCCAGTTGAATTTCGATATCGGCAAATCTTTAATTCCATATCGATGTCCTTTCATGGTAAATTCAACAACTGGTTGAATCCCATCGTTGTCGAACCTTTCAAGAAATGAATTCATTCCTAGCAAAACATAATCTGGTTTTACCTGGTATCTGGAAAGATATTCTTCCAACTGAATATAATTTGTTTTTATGGAACTGCCGACGAAAGACAAGTTGTATGATTCTAAATTATTAGCCGTAAGCAGCTCAGTATCTATCCCATACTCAGCCAGACTTGTACCCAGTACCAAAACTTTATAACCCGGTTCGTCAAAATTAAGGGACTCCCGCCTCTTTATAAAGTCCCAGTCTGTAAAGGCAATTATGAAGAGAAAAACGGTGTTGATTATCACAGTAAAAAGAATAAAGTATAATACGAAGAATAATATCTTCCTTATCAGGATTTTCATATCAGAAATTTGCATAAACGAACTGTTGTGATTTAAACCCGGATATGTAAATTATTGTTATCATAAGTGAATAGAAGGACCACCGTAAAAGCCTTCCATACCTGTTATCAGCAAACCAGATTCTCTCCAGTCTCCGGCCTGTTTCCGGATAATCATTTTTTAAAAGTTCCAGAAACAATACCAATGGAATGTAGATCAGTACCTGAAATGGCTTTACACTGATATCATTGAAGGGAGAAGGTCCGCTCATTGCTGCTAAATTATTCAGGAAACCAATTCCCGATTTAACATCAGGCGTAAAGAAGAAAACAAGAGAAAGGCAGTAGAATAAATATGTAACCATTCGACCAAACCAGACACTTATAACAGAAGGGATATTTGAAAAAAGTTTTGATCGAATTTTCTTTGTAAAGAATTCATAAATAATAGCCAGAGCCTGGAGAAAGCCTATCAGCATAAAGTTCCAACCCGCCCCATGCCAGATGCCAAACAAAATCCATGTTATGAAAACAGCATATACTGATGCGTAAACCCCCCATTTCCTGTATCTGAAACTTACCTGTCTGAAGATGTAGTCATTGAACCAGGAAGACAAAGACATGTGAAACCTTTTCCAGAATGTAGATACATTCTCAGCGAAGAACGGCCGTTGAAAATTTGGCAAGAGGTTTATGCCAAACATTTTGGAAACTCCCAGAGCAATATCTGTATATCCGGAAAAATCAAAATAGAGATATAAGGGTTGTATAATGAACAGTATCCATGAGATGGATCCGCCAGCATGTTCAAAGTCATATACACTCAAGGCATATGGAGCCAGCTGATTAGCAATTGCAACTTTTTTGAAGAATCCAATCAGGGCTAATTTCATTCCTTCAGTTACCTGCGATGGATCAAATGTCAGGGGTGCCTTAATTTGTGGAAGAAAGTGATTTGATCTCTCTACCGGTCCTGACAGAAACTTTGGGAAATAGATAATGTATAATAAAAAATCTACGAAATTCCGTTCTGATTTCTCCCAACCCATTTTTACATTAATAAGGTAACCTATGCCCTGTAATGTAAAATAAGAAATACCAAGAGGGCCAATGACTTCGGCTATTCTGGTAAAATTTATGTCATTGTTCAGCAAATGAATGAAAGGGTCAATAGCAAAACTTGCATATCTCAATAGTATCAGCTGAAGAATATTAACTGCTATACCTGTACGAAAAACAGCTTTAACTGATTTATTCCTTGAAAGCAATAATCCAAAGCAGTAATTGAACAGAGAGAAAATTACTACATATACTAATCCTGTATAAGTGTAAGTAGCAATAAATAAGACACTCAGGAGAGCAAGAAAAACACTGCGATACCTGGGATTGATCAGATAGAACAATCCGAGACTCCCCAGTACAATAAGTACGAATTTTAATGAAACAACACTCATACCTTATCAATAGTTGTCTTCCGAGACATTTAATCAATATTACCTATTGTCTGTGAACCTGTAAAGAAAAAAATGATGAATACTCTTTTGCTGTTGACCAATACATATCCTGTTAAGATGACAAAATTGCCCTGAAGTGCTTCACAGACACACAAGGAGGTATAATTGTGCCTTTCTTATCACTCGAATTATAAAAAGAAGACTTTTTTTCACAAAATCTTAAACTTGATTTTGTAGGCATTCTGGTGATTATTACGTATCTTTTAGGAGTTGTCATTATGTTATGACAATAAAATTCCTGAAACAATTTTGATTTTTAATCGTAAAAATGGGTATGTTTGTCAACATTATTCCTTCATTCGTCAAATATTAACAGACACATGAAAAAGTTGCTTACCCTTCTGTTTCTTGCAACATACACATATGCTTTCTCCAAGACCTATTATGTGGCCCCCACAGGTGGCAGTGACCTGAATCCCGGGACAATAACTCAACCCTGGGCTACATGGCAGAGGGCATTTGATGTTGCTCAGGCAGGCGATACTGTATTTTTCCGGGGAGGTGTATGGTATCTTAAGCCTGGTCAGACTGTAGATCTCATGAACAAGGATGGGGCACCCGGCAAATACATACATTTTTTCAATTATCCGGGAGAAGTGCCGATTCTTGACGGTTCTCAGATTGTACCTCCGAAACCTGCCTCAGGACAATTTACTTATAGCGGAGGGCCTTATATTGACGGTTCTAATTATATCCACTGGAAAGGCCTTACAATCAGGAACTTTAAAATGGTTTATGACAGGGTATTTGTGCAGGGCATCGTTGCTACAAACAGTAACTTTCAAATTTTTGAAAACATTACTGTTCATAACATTGAAGGCAGGGGAATCTACTACTCACCATGGTATGCCCCTGATTCAACATATTTTATCAATGTGGACGTGCATGATTGCGGTGATGTCCTGCCTTTGAATGATGAACTGGGAGGTTGGGGCGACGGATGGAATGCAGGTGTTGAAAAAGGTTCCTACATGCTGTTTGATGGTTGCAGGGCCTGGAACAATTCTGATGATGGATTTAATATATGGGGAGCCGGATTAATTGAAATGAAAAACTGCTGGTCATTTGGAAACGGTTTATTGAATGGCGATGGCAGCGGGTATAAGCTTAATCCCACTGAAGATGCAACCTACATGGGGCTGACAAGGGTTCTCACCAACAATATTGCTGCATTTAACTCCGGTAATACAGGTTGCGGATTCAATGAAAACAATATTGGCGCTGTTGCGCTCGAGGGAAGAATATATAACAATACTTCTTTCCAAAACAAGATTGGCTACATGACGGGAGGATTCCTGTCAGGTAACAAGAAAAACAATGACTACAGAAACAATATTGCCTATGCGAATACCGTAAACATAGACGAAAATGAATGGTCCGGCGGAACGTTCGTTACAGACATAAATAATACATGGACCGATGGGGTTACTTTCTCGCCGGATAATAGTGATTTTATCCTCTTAGATAAAACTCAGGCGATAGCCCAGATGACTGCACCCCGGAAAGCAGACGGATCTTTGCCGGATATCACTTTCCTGAAACTTAAAACAGGCAGTGATCTGATTGATGCCGGAGTGGATGTTGGATTGCCTTATTCAGGGAAAGCTCCGGATATAGGTTACTCTGAATATATTGATGGAGTCGTTACTCCTTCATCACCTGTTTTCCTGAGTGCATCTGTTGAGAATGCCACTCCCGCCAGGCTGGAAATGACATATAACCTTACACTGGCAAACGTGGTACCTGCAGCTTCGGCATTTACCGTAAAAGTAAACTCCGTAACCAGGACTGTCAGCTCAGTGGCAATCTCAGCAACTAAAGTACTGCTTACTCTTGCCAACCCCGTCGTCAACGGCGACGCCGTAACCGTGGCATATACAAAACCTGCCACCAACCCGTTGCAGACCGCCGCCGGAGGACAGGCAGCATCACTGACGGTCCAAAGTGTGACAAACAATGTTGTCGCACCCAGCCCGGTTTATATTAGTTCTGTAATTGAGAATGCCACTCCCGCCAGGCTGGAAATGACATATAACCTTACACTGGCAAACGTGGTACCTGCAGCTACGGCATTTACTGTAAAAGTAAACTCCGTAACAAGGACTGTCAGCTCAGTGGCAATCTCAGCAACTAAAGTACTGCTTACTCTTGCCAGCCCCGTCGTCAACGGCGACGCCGTAACCGTGGCATATACAAAACCTGCCACCAACCCGTTGCAGACCGCTGCCGGAGGACAGGCAGCATCACTGACGGCCCAGAGTGTGACAAACAATGTTGTCGCACCCAGTCCGGTTTATATTAGTTCTGTAATTGAGAATGCCACTCCCGCCAGGCTGGAAATGACATATAACCTTACACTGGCAAACGTGGTACCTGCAGCTACGGCATTTACTGTAAAAGTAAACTCCGTAACCAGGACTGTCAGCTCAGTCGCAATCTCAGGGACGAAAGTGCTACTTACTCTTGCCAGCCCCGTCGTCAACGGCGATGCTGTAACTGTTGCATATACAAAACCTGCCACCAACCCGTTGCAGACCGCCGCCGGAGGACAGGCAGCATCAATAACCTCACAGAATGTGATTAACAACTGCTCTCCTGTAACAAACCAGCCGCCATTGGTTACAATTACCTCTCCGACAAAAAGCCTGACTTTTACTGAGCCTGCAACGATTACTGTGGAAGCTACTGCTTCTGACGCTGATGGATCAGTCGTCAAAGTAGAGTTCTACAGCAGTAATTCGAAATTTGGTGAGGCAACCTCACTCCCATACAGTTACGCATGGAAGAATGTAACTGCAGGAACGTACACTATATATGCTATTGCAACAGACAACTCAGGATCAAAGACTGTTTCTGAGGCTGTAACAGTAATTGTTGAGAAGTCTGCTCAGACAGTGAACAGATTGCCTGTGATTGATATCACATACACTACACCAGGAAAATCCGGAAAACCCAAGAAACACGATAATATTTTACTAAAAGCTTCTGTATATGATCCAGATGGCACTATTTTGAATGTGGAATTCAAAAGCGGCGATGTAACTCTGGCAGTTGTTGATGCTGCACCATACCTTTATACATTGCAGGACGTAGACACAGGGACGTATGTAATTACCGCGATTGCCACTGATAACTTGTATGCTTCAACCGTTTCATCACCAATTGTAATTGATGTTACCGAGAACGGCGAGTACCCTGCAATAATAAGTTTGTCTCCCAATCCGAACAACGGACAATTTGCCATTGATATTCAATCTGAAGAACCTGATGTTGAAAAAAGAATAAGAGTGGTTGATTTATCCGGAAAGACAATTTATGAAGATATTATGGCTGACTACGAGAACCATCGGGAATTTGATCTCTCATCTTCAGTATCCGGAACTTATATTCTATTAATATCTGACAACAAACGGATTGTTGGTACGAAGAAATTTATTAAAAGATAGTTCGATTCGCACCCTGTTTCCCTGGTTTTTGCATTACTAATTTATTTAGACCGGAGCAGGCAGATATTCTAAATATTATATCACAGTTCAGGATTCTTTGGGACAGCGAAAATCCGCTCTTTAAAACGGTAAAAGATAACACTGTCATCGCCGATATTTGTATCGATTATCATACCTGCGCTTATTTTGTTGCGGTTACCAATCTTTATTCCGGGCAACGTTGCGGAATTTATTCCAAAAAGGTTTTCATCTCCAACAACTGTGAATCCGGACAGACAGGTATTCGGGCTGATAAAGTTGAAGTCCCCTACTATGGTATCATGTCCCAGACTGCATCTTGAGTTGATAAGGGTAAAATTACCTACCTGAACGTTGGGGCCGATATTTGAATTTGGACCAACAATGCTTCCCTCCCCTACCCTTGCAGAGTTTGATACGTACGCCCCATGATGTATGACTGAAACAAACTTTGCACCTCCGGCAAGGTAGCGCTCCACAAAAATCCTTCGGTACTTAATCCCGGCAATTCCCAGAATATAGTAATGATTCCTGATCACTTCATGATCAGAAGCACTGCCAATCAAGGGAGCCGAAAACTGATATCTTCTGTAATTTTCAGGATTATCGTCCAGAAAGCCTACAATATTAAGATCCTCCCCAACTGAATGCTTCTTATTATAAATTATATATTCATCAATCTCGGCAGCATGACCACCAGCTCCGATAATAATTACATCAATCATATTATATGTCTTTTAAGGATACAGGTCTATTTTGCAAGATAGCCTCCGTCAACAACCACATTTGTCCCTGTAATCCATTTTGAAGCATCAGATATCAGGAACAGACAGGCATTTGCAACATCATCTGGTTCCCCAAGACCGAGCGGATGTAATAGTCTGATCCTATCCAAGGCTTCATCGTCACGACTATAAACCGCACTTCTGGACATGGGAGAGTCTACCACTCCCGGTGAAACGGTATTTACCCGGATTCTCCTGTTTGCCAGCTCTATGGCCAATGATCTGACAGATGATATAAGCGCCCCCTTTGTTAAAGAGTACAAAGTTTTACCTTTCTCTCCTGCCACTCCCATTACGGAGCTTATGAACACAATGCTGCCTCCTTCAGGTGCAAAGTTACCTGGTTTTAAAACCTGTTTTGTCAGACTGAGGGGACCTACCACATTTGTCCTTAAGAAATGCTCTATCTTCTCTTCTGATGTTGCATTTATAGGAAGGGTTGTGGAAATCCCTGCACAATTGACAATGCCAGAGATCGGTCCTCTTTCTTTAACAACCCTCCGAACGGCATCTGCAACATGTTTATAATCGGTCAGATCCACCAGAGCAGAGCAATGATTGTCCGGATTATCAATTAATGACAGGGTCTCCTGCAATCTAACCTCATCACGACCGAAAAGGCAAAGTGAAGCCCCTCTTCTGGCGAAAAGAACAGAACATGCCTTTCCAATACCCGAGGAAGCGCCGGTGATGAGGATCTGACGGCCATTTAGAAGGAATGGATCAGGGGGATTCATCTGATGCTTCTTTTTTATATCTCCACTAAATTGCCTATATAGCAGTCCTCAAGATCAACAATTCCTGTTCCCCACGTAAGGCCAACCCCGAATCCACTCAGTATAATCCGCTTATGTCCTGTAAGCAAATCTTTAAGTTCTGATACTATGGTAAGAGGTATTGACACAGAGGATGTGTTACCAAATTTCTCAATTGTTGATGGTATCTTTACCTCAGGAAGTTTAAGTTTTTTTGCGAGGTAATTGTTTATGTAACTGTTAGCCTGATGGAAAACGAAATAATCTATGGCATTTACATCAACACCTGAATAATCGATCAGCTTTTCAAAATCCCTGGGGACTTCTCTGATTACAAAATTAAACACATCAGCCCCATTCATATAGCCATTCTCTTCAGACCGGATATTTCCGTATTCATCAACAACCCTTTCTGTTACAGTTTCTCCAGAGCTCATTTTCCTGTAACCACCAGCCGGAACTTTTATGAGATCTGCCCGGGATCCGTCAGAATTCAATGAAAACCAGCTGTCACCAAACCTGTCATCTCGTTGGATAAGGGCTGCCACTCCGGCATCTCCAAACAAAAATGCAGTCTTACGATCCTTCTGAGAGTAAACCTTGGACCTCGTTTCACCATCAAGGAGTAAAACCTTCCTCACTCCGCCGGCTATGATCATTGAATATGCTACAGTCAGGCCATAAATAAAAGCTGAACAACCAAGATTAATGTCAAGTGTTATTGTACCTGAAGGCAGGCCCAGTCTTTCCTGCAACAATACGGAGGTTGCAGGCATACGGTAGTCAGGTGTCTGTGAGATGAAGATGAGAAGGTCGATCTCCCTGCGGTCAATTGACATTCCGTTGATCAGTTCTTCTGCAGCGGCGAAGCATAAGTCCGAGGAGCATACATCCGGTCCTGCAAATCTCCGTTGCTTTACACCAATTTTATCAACAACCTCCCGTATCTCATCCCTGGTAAAGAACTGATCATGGGAGTAGTTATCAATTACCTGTCCGGGAACGGCAGCTGTCAGGCCTGAAATGCCGACATTTTTAAAGGTTAACAGAGCCATCAGATTACTTATTGGATACCAGATCAATAAGATTCTGAACAGTCAGGTATTTATTGAACTCCTTCATCTCGATTTCAATTCCAAAGTCGGAGTCCAGCATGGCCAGTACGGACAGCTCGGTGAGGCTGCTATATGTTTCATAATCACGAAACTTATCCTCCGTATTAATCATTGACGCATCTATCTCCAACGCCTCGGCGAGTGCAAGTACCAGTTTTTCTTTCATCTCTATTTATTTTATTATTCTGTTAGGTAATCCATGAGTAATGTAACCGGGTCCTGTCCCGGTTGCTGCTTCCCTGTCTAGGGCGGCAGTCTGCAATGGGCTAATTTATTGAATGATCCTAATAATCATAAATGCCTCTGCATATTCAACGCCTACCGTACTCCCGCGATAGTTTGCCAATGCTTCAAGTGATTTTTCAGATCTCGGGTTGGGAAAATTCCTGATCTGACTTTCATAGCACTTCATAGCCTCAATTTTTGAACTGAATTCGCTCGTAATGTTCACAAAAAGTTGTGGAATGAAAACGTTGGCGCCAAAGGGTGGAGCCCATTCAGTTTCCGACAACACTTCATAGCTAAAAACAAACTTAACACTACAATCGTTCACCGGGCGTGAGGCAACCAGTCCGGCATTGAAAATTGCTTTGTGATCATGATGAATATCCCCATGATGCGGAAGAAAAACCGCATCAGGTTTTTCTTTAATTACTAAGGCTGAGATTGAAGAGGAAAGTTCAGAAATTGATACAAGATCCAGCTCGGGTGCGGGATAATCAAAGAAAAACGTCTCCCTGACTCCAAGCATCCTATGGGCATTAAGGGCCTGATTTCTGACGTTGATGATTTTTTCCTCCGGGTAAAGAGTCTTCTTTCCCCTGGATGCAACCAGAACAGATACCCTTACTCCTGAATCCGTCAGCCTCTTGATTGTTCCACCGCAACCCAATACCTCATCATCAGGATGAGGCGCTATAACCAGTACATTTTGAAATAAATCAAGCATCTTTGATTTTCTTTTGTGAGTCTGCAACCCTTGCCCAATCATAACCACAATTCATCAGATAATCAATTATTGAAACATTAGGCTGATACCCTTCCCAGAGCTGAGGATAAAGGAAAGGGGCAAAATCGCTGTATTGCAAAGTAATACCTTTAGAAGCAAAATCCTTATCATTCTGGTATTTTTTTGCTCCCGTACCAGAGTAATAAATGTCCCCACCAAGGATTCGGCAGATCTCAATGATTCTCTCCTCATTTGTCTTATCGGTTCCGATAACAGACGAACGCTCAAACCGTGTACTGAGTCCAAACATATTACATATGAACGTTATCATTGTTATGTTCATGTCAGCCAGATCACTATAAGATCTCATAAATAAATTCTCAATATCATGGAAGACCTGATCAAAGTACGGGGCTCTTTTATAATTTGCCATGATGGTTTTCAGATGCCGTTCTTTCCATCCCAGTTCATCATTGGTCCTGATCTCATTTATGTTTGATCCGAATGGTCCGGTTACCGGTATCTTTAACCTGAATGGCCCCTGTGGAGTCTTAATATAATGATAATTGTGCATCCCTTCATTGGAGAATTGTGCATCATCAAGAAATACAAAAATATCAGATGAAAATATTTTGTAGAAATATCCCAGCCAGGGGAAATAATTCGGCTGATGAATCGCTATAACTGACATGTTCACATATAGTTATTGTGGCTTATCTCCTGGAATAAATGTTATCTGTACGGAAAAAGACCAGAAATGATGCAAGGAAGAGTTTCAGGTCAAAAAAGAACGAGCATTTCCCGACATATTCTATATCTACTGGAATGTTAATATTCCAGTCATTTATTTCTCTATGACGTACCTGGACCAACCCGCTCAGGCCTGGTTTAACAGTGAAACGGATTTTTTCCACATCGGAATACTCATGATAGTTTTTGGGGAAATATGGAACCGGAGGCCGGGGTCCAATAAAACTCATTTCACCCTTAAGTATGTTTATTAATTGGGGAAGTTCATCAATGCTGGTTTTACGCAGGAACTTCCCCGTTCTTGTTATTCGCGGATCATCTTCGAATACCTTTACTGATCCTACACGAGTGTTATTATCATTTGTCATTGACCGGAATTTGTAGATTCTGAAAATCCTGCCAAACAGCCCCAGCCTCTCCTGCCTGAAAAACACAGGCCCTTTTGAATCACATTTTATCGCAAGGGCTACTGCAAAAAATAAAGGAAAAAGTATCACCAGCGCCATAAAAGCTGTAATGCGGTCACATGTGGGTTTAACAAAAGTCCTGTACATCTCCTTTTTAAAAAATACTGCCAATTTTATACATAATATTCAGTTTCGTTCTGACGACAGGAATTTCCGAACATTGTCGCTGCTGAAATCCATGGACGCAATAAGGGAGTTCTGCTTCAGGCGTGTATGGATAACGGGGTTTTCAGCCAATAGGATAATGAAACCCACGATTCCTTCCAGGTCATCAGGTTCGAAGTTCTTACCACATTGATAGGTATCTACAAGTCTTTGCACTTCTGAACCGGGTGAGCTTAAACACAACAGAGGAGCTCCAACTGAAAGAAAATTATAGAGTTTGCTTGGTACTGCCAGTCTGGTCTCGCCTTTCCCAAGAGCGACAACTGCAAGATGGGCAGAGGAAAAAGAATATGGCAACTCGGCTGCCGGCTGAAACGGCAACATTTTTACGTTTGACAGGCCAAGTTCTCTCACCCTTTTTGCCATCGGTTCCTTTTTGGCACCCTCTCCAATAATAAGAAATAGGATATCTTTACTGGCTAATCTAATTGCAGCATCAATCAGAATATCTACCTCACTTGCCAACCCGATATTCCCCGAATACAGCACTATAAACTTGTCTTGAAGAGAGTGTCTTTTCAAAAAATGATTATTACCCGGTGCAACAGGTCTCAGAAAACTATTGTCAGTCCAAAGGTGAACAACGTTGACCGGGTTATTTCCAGCATACTGCCTCAATACCTCGCCCATACCTTCAGTAATAGTATATATCCTTAAGGCCTTCCTGTAAACCTTTTTATTCAATCCTTTCCATAATCTTATACCTGAGGAGCCAGGTTCAGAATATCCAAGCTCCGTCAAAACATCAGGATAGATGTCGAATATAAGCAGGCTAAACTGGTTCTTCAATACCAGCGGAAGCAAGACTGCCGTGGGAGGATTTGAAACAATGAAAAGATTCCACTTCCTGTATTTAAATGCAACTTTTATAAAAATCTGTGATGATCCAATAATCCAGGACCACAGACGCGTCAGATTTGAGTTCCGGTTATATCTGATAATTTTCTCTATCCTGACAGCGGAATTTACCTGCCGGTTTCTTACAACGAGCCTTCCTGTCATGAGAACACATTGATAGCCAGCCTCTGCATAGGCATTCACTATATCTATCATCAGGTATCCGGAATCCTGATTTATAAATACATACTTTCCCAAGGGTCAATGATTTTAACCTGGTAAAACGGTTAGTTTACAGACATCTCTCCAATTATTGGTGACTAAGAAATAAAGATATCATACAGAAGGTTTGCAGCTTCCCTGATACGTTTGTTGTAATCAGGATAATATAGTTTGCTCAGATCCCTTTCAGGATGGCACTTCAGAATTGCCGCCAGTGCTTCAAAGTCGTGTGGCTCAAAATAACAGCCATCCTTACCTAATTGTTCTTTATTTACTTTCAGACCGGAAGCAATTACCGGGACCTGCAATGATACAGCATCCTCAATTACTGTGCTCCAGCCCTCAAAAAGACTGGGCTGAATGACAGCCTGTGAATGGCGCATAATGGCAAGCTGATCATTTCTTGGAATAACTCCAAGGATGTTAACCTGGCGGTGCAGATCATTGTCTTCGATCAGGTGATGGATTTCCCCAAGGTATGGAGAATCCTGGGCAGAAGGAAGTTTCCCGGTAAATGCGAGATTCAGATTAAATCCCTCCTCTTTCAGCTTTGCTACAGCCTGAAGCACGACTTTGTGGTTCTTATGCTTATGGAATTGATTTGAAACCAGGAAATATTTTTCCGGAAGGTTATACTTCAACCTCAGATCATTAATATTAACGCCTTCCGTATTTTCAATTACCGATACGAAGTGATAAATGTAGACCCTCATATCATCCCTTATCTTGTAGAACTGGCGGAAATCATCAAACACGTCCTGACTTGATAAAACAAGATGTCCGCAGTTCTTCAGGATATTCTTTATCCGCAATTCTCTTCCCCTGTTCTGCATTGGTGTGAAGAATTCAGGATAATAACGGTGCTGCAGATCAGCCCACCAGGAAATGAGCTTCACATTTGTCCTAGTTTTAACAGGAAAATCATGAAGCGGGAATACTGCATCCAGCTCATAACTATTAAGCATATTATCCACAAATAAATTCTTCCGTGTAAGCAATGACAAAAGAGTCCCCTTGATTACCGAGGGGTACGACCATTCTATCAAATTTAGGTACGGGTAATTAAACTCATTCAGAAACCTTTTCAGTTCAGGCCTGTAGAAAACGAATATCTCCGGCTTCTTTTCTTCTTCAAGATGATTTAAGATTTTGACCAGGTTAATAATGTAAATTATCCCTCCCATCCATTGTGAGCTGAAATAAAATAGTATCCCAATCCTTGCTCTGTTCAATTTCATATTATCAGATTTATTCGATTTACCTGTTCCAGCTATCAATCATGTTTTTAATCCCGTCATCTATACTCCATAACGGATCCCAACCAGTCTGTCGTAGTTTCATTACATCAGCCAGCAAGTGTTCCCGTTCAACCTTACGCACACGTGCCGGGTCAACTTCAATCGTTATTTTCTCATTAAGCTGCCTTTCGAATGCCTCAACTATTTCAACTACTGAATATTCAATACCTCTCCCGAGGTTATAGACCGAATATCCGGTATTACCAAGGCTAATAAGCTTAATAACAGCAGATGCCATATCATGTGTATGGATAAAGTCACGTTTTGGTGTAAGGTTTCCAAGCTTGATAGTTCTTAACCCGCTCCTTAGCTGCCGCTCAATTTCCGGTATCAGGTGCGGATTGGTTTCATTGGGGCCGAAAGCATTAAAAAAACGGCATACAATTGTATCAACCCCGGTATCCAGATGAAATTCCCTGCATAGATGCTCTCCTGTCAATTTGCTAAGCCCATATATATCGAGTGGTTTTACCCTGTGATCCTCTGATACCGATACATCACAAATGGGATACACAGCCGCGGTCGATGCAAAAAAGAACTTTTTAAGTGATGTAGCACTTTTTGCTGCATTGAGCACATTAATGGTACCCCTGATGTTTATATCCGAAGCTTCATAAGGATGCTGGTTACAATATGGGATAAAATGAATGGCTGCCAGATGAATTAAAATACCTGGATTGACTCTTTTAACCAATTCTCCCAACTCTTCTCCATCCCGGATATCTGCCAGAAAAAAATGATCATCATCTATGTCAATAAAGTCACGATTCCCAAAAGATAAATTGTCGAGGACAAAGACTTCATAGCCCTCTTTTGCCAGGGCAGGCACTACCGCCGATCCAATAAAACCGGCTCCTCCTGTAACTAAGGCTTTCATAGAAATAGATTTTTTATGGTTTAACTTAATATGAATTTCAGATATTTCTCTCCAATTTCATTCACTGAAAAATCCTTGATTGCTGATCCTGCGTTAGATCCCATCGATCTTCTCAAATCTTCATTAATCATAAGTGTTTTTAATTTCTCCCGAAACTCATTATAATCATTTAATGGGATGAGATAGCCATTCTCGCCGTCTCTGATCATCTCAGAGGGGCCTGCCACACAATCAAAAGCAACCACTGGTAACCCTGCAGACATTGCTTCCCCTATAACGTTCGGAAATCCTTCAGATGTTGATGTAAATGCAAATATTTTGCTTCTTTGGTAATATGAATCGACATCTGAAACTTTTCCGGTAAGGATTACCCGATCTCCGGCATTTCGATCATCAATAATGGCCTGCAATTTCCCGGAATTTTTCTGTTTAAGATGATCATAACCGACCAGGAAAAGCTGCCATCCGGGAATATTGAGGTCAAGAAAGAGATTTATAAGTCTGTCCTGGTTCTTTGTGTTTACAAACCTTCCAACCATCAATACAATATTCTCTCTTCGATTATCAGGGAACGGCGAAATACTTCTGACAGGGTTGCCAATCACCATTATATTCCTGTGTTTAAATAACATGGAATATAAATCTCCGGCGATTTGGGTCTGGGCTATTATACCACTTGCACCCGGATATAGGATTTTTCTTAAAGCAGAGTGCAGAAGTCCAAAGTTTTTGGCAGGGCTGCAACGGTCTGATATAAAAACCGGATATCTCAGTCCAATCAGTGATAGAAGCACAAAACTATTCCAATACTCGCCAAAACTCAGAATTGAATGTGGTTTAAGCTTCCTGACCGTTTTTCGCAAAAAAAATGCAGTCAGTAAAGAATATAAGAATCGCCAATTGTCTTTGAATTCAAAATCCGGAATGTGTACAGTCAGGTTGCCGGGAATAGAGTAGAATAGCTCTCTTTTATTATCATACAAGATTATATGCAATTCCAGTTCTTCCTTTATCGAAAAATATCCGGCCAGTTCAGCCATGACACGCTCCATCCCGCCGGCCTGCAGGGATGGTATGACAAGACATAGTATCTGTTTAGCCATTGAATGAGCAGGCAATTCTATTATTATTTATCCAGGGTGTTTTCGTTTATGCTCAAAATCAGGTTGTCAACCATCCAACCATACGGATCAAATTTACCTTCATGCCACTCCAGATCCCTGTCCCAATATCCAGTACAGGGATCGTAAACCTCTTTAATAAAGCCAAAACTAACTTCGAGGACATATATACGGTTTCCTGCGTAAACGAAGTCGAATGCAGCACTCTGTGTATTCAGTTTTTCGGCCATTTCAAATGCAAGTCCTACTGTTGATTCACTGAAATGCTTCTTCTCATAAAGAATCATTCCACTGCCTGAAGCCCTGAAGTCATCTTTCCGGACCATGCGCTTTATTGCAAATGCCCTGTCACCCACCACCACTATGCGTATATCAAATTCATTACCGGGTATGTAATCCTGAAAATAAATATATCCCCTCTCACGGCCCCTTACCCTGGCGTACGGAGGAGGAATCACAAATCGGACAAATCCCTCCAGGATATCCTGTAAATCAGTTTTCCCAAGCCTGAACATCCGCCATCGTTCTTTGAGATTTCCAAGTGCATAATACCCAAGGAATCCTCTGCCAAACGCCTTTCGGACCATTCTGCCTGCTTCTGCTCGGGTCCTTACCATCCTGACATTCTGCGATCCTCCGCCGCCTCTCAGCTTAAATATTTTAGGAAATTCGGCACCGGAAACCCATTTCAGAGCCTCCTTCTTTTCATAGAAAACATAAGTTGGCGGGATAGGAGCATTTATGCTTTCAAGAAGGTACTTCTGCCCAACCTTATCATCAAAGTGCCAGGCAGTCTGGAAATCCGGGAAAACCTTTTTGCCGGAAATAATCAATGAATAGATAAGCTGTTTCGCAAAAACAATCTCATGATGGTTGTTCTGATTAATATGCCACATTAAACCATCACAGTCATCCAACTGTTTTATGATATCGTTCCTGTAGCAATTAACCTCCTTCCATGGTATACCGTTTGACTTACAATACGATATCCATCTTTCACTAAAAGATGATTCTTTGTGATGTATCCCGATTTTCATGACCTATTTTAAATAAACGGAAGCCCAGATTTCAAAGGATATTATTACCCATAATGCCAGCAATTCCTGGTAACCTAAGCTTCCAATATTCTCAACCCAGGAGGATGCCAGCTTATGATCGAACAATCCCCTTCCCCGTATTCCGGGAATTATTTTATCATTCACGTATTCCGTAAACCTTTTATCAGAAAGAAAGTCTTTCATGGGAATCCCAAAGCCCATTTTTTTCCTGAAGGCAAATTCATTCCCAAAAACTGAGGCAGCGATTTTCTTGAGCATGTATTTTTCGCTATCCTTACCTTCAGCAATCGTTTTCACTAAAAGATACTCCAAAGGAATTGAAAACGAGAAGCTGAACAGTTCATTATCAAGGAAAGGCACCCGGTTTTCAATTGAATGTGCCATAGACATTTTATCCTGCCTGATAAGCAGATCAGGAAGATAGCTTAATATCTCATATTTCACCTGCCTGTCAAAAAGTGTTCCGGATAAAGAACTGTACATCGACAGCCTGCCTTGGGTTGCATTTTGGAAAGAAAACCCGGATTTTAGACGTTTCGCAGTTGCCGGATGCATGTATGAGGTGGCCATAATTGCCCTGTAATGAGGATCAAGATATCTCAGAATTCCTACGGGTTGCCTTAGATTTATAAACAGCTCATCAAGGATCTTTTTTCTATTATAGGGGTACTGAATATTATAGAACCTTTCATAACCACCGAAAATCTCATCAGCGCCTTCCCCGCTTAATAAAACAGTCACATATTGTCTGGCACATTGAGAAAGTTTGTAAATGCCTAAAGTATTGGGGTGATTGATAGGAGACTCAAGATGCCATGTAGCCCTTTCTATATTGTCAATGAAGTAATCTGAGTCAAGAAGGAACTTATGGGACGCTATTCCAATTACATCGCTGACACGATCAATATACTTTTCTTCATTAAAACTATTGTTTTCCAAGACTATGGAAACGGACTCAAAATTTCCTTTGGAGCTGTTAATATTTGCCAGCCAGGTAACGAGCGATGAGTCTATACCCCCCGAAAGCTGACACCCCAGCTTTACATCACTCATAAGTTGCCTGCGAACGCTTTGTCCTAGCCACTTTTCAAGGTCTTTTGAATACTCTTCCAGACTTGCACAGACATCAATCTGTCTGGAGAAACTGTCAATATTGAAGTATTGCTTTGCGGAGACGCCGCCAGATAAGGTATATTCAAGATAGTAACCTGGCCTAAGTGCCTCTATTTTTGTAAATAAAGTGCCATTAAGATTATTCCGGAAAATCAGATACTCATCCAATTTATCAGTATCAAGGCGGAATTCGAATCCATCTATATATTTAAAACTTTTAATTTCCGATGAAAACCCCAAGATCCCGTTATGAACCAAGTAATACATAGGTTTAATGCCGAATCTATCACGGGCAATAAGAAGCTTTCTTAGGTTCAGATCAATTATTACAATTGCAAACATCCCGTTAAGACGGAGGAGCATCTCGTCAAAACCATAACGGAGGTATAATGCGAGCACTATTTCAGTATCTGTTGTACTTTTAAACCTGTAACCCCAGCTCTTAAGTTCATCTGTGTAATCAAAGGCATTGTATATCTCTCCGTTAAGTGCCAAAATGACTTTGCCATCCGGACTTGCCATTGGCTGATGACCATTTAACGAAAGGTCCAGTATACTTAGACGGTTAAATCCGAGCACACCTTCGAAGTTATTTAATTCATAAACCGGTTCATTTGTATCCAGCTCTGCCGACTCTCCATGTTTCAGGCTAAAAGCTCGTATTCCTGAATCATCCGGCCCCCTGTGCCGTTGCACCTGCAGCATTTTAATAATGGTGCCTGTATCAGCTATGGGCTGTTGCCCTAAATGATAATATCCTGTAATTCCGCACATGCTTTTCAGTGAATTGAAAGACTCCGCCGGCGCTACTTTAAATGACCGGGAATAAATGTTATATAAATCAGATTATTCGTACCTGCGAAGAAGGGCAGTCAGCACCTCCCTGTGAGATTCGCAGCGTATAAGGTTCAGAAGAAGTAATCTTTTCCTTTTTGACATCAACTTCGGAAGTAATCCCCTGCTTCTCAGGGCGGTGTGATACTTTCCAAAATAAGGTTCAATATATGCGTCATACATAGATGAGACCGAATCACAGTAAGCCTTGAATGAACTTTCCAGCAATGAATCATCCCCTATGATAGAATTCAGTCTCTCTATCTCCTCAGAAAACAATCTCATTTCACTCTCATTCAATTGAAAAACACCAGGTTCCTTCCCGCTCTGTTTAAGTGGTATTATATCAAAGTCTACAGAATCAGACAACCGAAGACGAACAACATAACCCCTGTACCAGGAGAGCTCTTCTTTGCCCGGCCAATCATAAATAAAGTTTCCTAAGCCAAAAAAGACAGGTTTTGAATTATATACCTCATAACCTGAGAATGCATGGGAATGATTTGCCAGCACTGCATCTGCCCCGCAATCGACCAGAAATCTGTACAAGGCTTTTGTCCTTGGTGACGGGAGTGAATAATATTCATTACCAGCATGAATAATTACTATGATATAATCAACTTCCTTCCTGATTCTGGCGATCGAATTATGGAGTTCAATTGTGTCAATTGAATTGCACTTGTAGGAATTATCAGGGGCAGTTACAAACTCATCATCAGCGCAGTTTAAAACTGCCAATCTTCGGCCATTAATAGTTGTAAAGTAAGGTTCAGAAGCTTCCCGGGAGGATTTGCCAACTCCAACGATAGAAATATTCTTAGACCTGCACAGGTCAATTGTGTCGATCAGACCAGCAGAACCATAGTCCATAATATGATTATTTGCCAGGGTCACAAGGTTGATTCCTGCATATGAAAGAAGATTTATACAATCAGGATGAGCTTTTTGATGAGGGCCTATTTTTTTTCTTGATGCTTCTGAGCTGGTGAGCGGACACTCAAGATCTGTAATATTCAGATCACTATCCCTCATAATATCAGTGAAATCATTGAGTATTTCCCCGTAATTCCCACCAGATACAAGTTGTTCAATTCGGTTTATCGGACATAGATCGCCTGTAACCAGTATCCTTATCGGAGCTTCATTCATAAAATAATAGTTTTAGAAATATGAGAATAATTCCTTAATCAGCGATTAAATATCTCTATCAGAGATCAGATCTCCCAGTTTATCGGAAGTCATAAATTCCACATCAGGCCACTGCTTTAATATTCTTTGCAGGAGTTCTTTGAATAATCTCAGATTCACCTTTCTGTTTCCAGGGTCTAACTCTCCCATATAATTTATCCGGTGCGTACAGATAATAGCAGGTTTGTGCCAGGAAAAGGCTATATCAATCTTTTTCAAACAATCCCCGACAATATCACTCCTGGCTGATAATGCCGGCTCAAAGAAACAGTTCCTGATCAGGTATGTGAGTCCGCTTGTGCTTTTACCTCCCAGAAAATGATAACGTCTCCTGTAGTTGCCGAAAGATCCTTTAGGGACCAATTGAACAATCAGACCCTGAAGATATCTTATTCCATTCGCATACAGAACACTTTCCAGTTCACTGTCCCATGTATAACAGGGAGGGATGAATGACTTTGACCGATACCCGAATATTTCTTCAAACAGAGAGAGACCTTCAAAAAGGCTTACTTTCATGCCTGCTATCTCTTCACGTGTGGTAAAATCAAGGACTTCCATGAAGTTATAGTCTTCCTCCCCTGAAAAAGTAGTATTGTCAGAAAATGTAAACAATATCTCGGGTGTTTTTCTCCTGAGCGCATTCATCCATCTTTCAACATTAACATGTTCACGTCCGTGAAACTGAGGATGAAAAATACCTCTTTCATATCCTTCCTTCCACAATGATTCAACCCTGTCACGCCCGGGATATTGTTTCAGTGTATGAGTTACAACTTCATAATAATAATGCTGAAAATTGCTTTCTTCAATCTTTTTAAAATCAGGGTTCCCAACCACCATATTGGCGGTTATTACAGGATTATTCCCCATAAAGTCACGGCATGAACTCAGGACGTCGTAAATCTGAATGAGGTCTTCATTACTCTCTAAAGTATCAATTCTGTTATAATCGGAATTTGACAGGTTGAGGCCGCGGTCCAGAAATCTCTGATAAACATCTTTGGATGGCATCCTGATACTGCCCCAATCATCGCTCTCAATAACAACAATCCTTCTTTTTGTACGCCAACCCGGAGAATTGATGAGATTATAATAGATCTTGGATTTTATTTCTTTAAACATCTGTTTTCCTATTTATCAATTCTCCAAGTTCTGCAGAGGTGACAAACCTGGCATCAGGCCAGTTTCTCAGGATCCCCTTTAACAACCTTTGCAGTTGTGACAATCCGTTGGTCCGGTTTGAAAGATGAATAGCACCTATATAGTTTACACGATGAGAACTAATTATGGCCGGCTTTCTCCATCTGAATGCTGCTGAAATGTCCGACAGGCATGAACCGACCCAGTCTTTACCGGGCTGACCTGGTTCAAAATAGCAGTTTCTGGTCAGGTAGGTAATCCCGGAGCTGCTTTTCTTCCCGAGCCAACGAAGCCGGGTTACCTTTCTGCCTCCCGGAAGGGGTTCCAAATGAATCTTTGGGGTTGAGATGTATCTGATACCTTCATTATAACAAACTGACTCCAAAGCTGAGTTAAAAGGCCCGTTAGGAGGGACAAAACACAGGGATTTGTAACCGAATAATTCACTAAAGAGCCTTAGCCCGGATGAAATGACGGTGCTCTGGTACAGCAGATCCTCCTTATCCAAAACATCGAAAGCGGCCTGCAGCTCAGTGCCAACCCCGGGATCTCCGGCCGTTGAAATTCCCCACATATTGTTTTCGAATGCTGTAAGAATCTTTTTATTCCCCTTTTGAAGTGCTTTTAACCATACCCTTACATTAAGATGCTCCCTGCCATGAAACTGAGGAACAAAAAGTCTGTGACTGATTCCATCCTTCCACAGATCAAAGGATTTTTCACAACCGGGGTATCTCTGCAATGTTTTTGTAAATGGTTCGTAATGGAATTCCGTAAAGTTTAAATCCTGGATTTTCCTGAAATCGGGATTGGCAACCAGAGCAAAAGGCGTAAATACTGCAGGCCGGTCCGTTTTGTCCTTTACGGACTCAAGGACCCCAAACAAAGAGGCAAGGTCCTGCACGGTCGCAAGAGAATCATATTTATTGAACCGGTTTCCTTCATCAGAGAAAAGATCAATTCCGGATTTTGCAAGATTTTCAAAGGCTTCCTTCGAAGGCATCCTGATGCTGCCCCAGTCATCTGATTCAAAAACAATCAGTCTCTCTTTTGTTCTCCAGCCGGGAAGATTTGAAACATCTCTTTTTACAGTTGACAAGAATTCCATAGGATCGCCTTATTGAAACAAAACCTCAAAAATCGTAAGTTCAGGAACCAGCCACGGAATACCAAATCCGGGGGCAAAAAGCCACGCATTCATTGTTTCTGATCCCTGCCTGAAAGTTATGGCTGCAAACAGAAGCATAGGGAAAAGGCCAACAAGAGTAAGGATGTCTATCCTGGAGGAATCATTCCCGGCAAAGAATCTGAAAACATAGAGGGTTGCAAACATAAAGAAGAGTATCATGAACCTTCCGCCAAATGAGGGAATCGGCATTCCGAAATTCACAAATGCAAGAAAAAGCAACAAAAAGCTAAAAAGGTTTTCAGAAGGTTGATTCTGAACAGAATTTCTCATCCTGTAACGAACCACTATGATTGCAAGCAGAAGGTAATATAAAACCATGTCTGATCCTATCCTTAGGAACCAGGCATCCTGCATTACAGAATCCTGTCGTAACTGAACATAAGCAGTATCAGTATACATCTGTACTCTTGCTTTTAAGGCTGCACTTCCAAAGGCGCCAAATGATGACTGAATTAATGGTTCTATAAGATTTGGAACAATAAAGGAGAGAAGTACAAGAGGGATATATATCATGTTTCTGTTACCGGCAAAAAAGTAGATCAATAAAACGAAATTGGCCGTCAGGAAACTGAAATGTACAAGGCACGCTGAAAATGTAAGGATCAAAAACCTGGCATCTTTATACAATATGACATGATAAGCACCATAGAAAAAAATCCAGGCTGCTGTCCACATCCTGAATCCATTGATGGAGGTAACAGGCAAAATTGATGCAAGAAAAATCATATATATCAGGCTATTCCATCCGAAGTTGTACTTTGCCTCATCAAACAGCAGGCTAAGGCTTCTAACATAAAAATACCCGAATAGTGCAGCAAAAGTGCCGAACAGAAGCCTGTGGTCTTCAGTGATTCTGGATACAACAAATGATATCAGAGGCTCCACAATGTCAACGGTGGTATCAGTAGCATAAACACCTCCAATGATTCTGAAAATATCGGAAAACGGCAACATTGCATTCATCTTCAATGCCATAGCAATACGGGAAGCATCAATACCCTCATTACCAACAACGAATGTAAGTCCATAGTATACCAGAAATGCATACACTATGTTCCTGGCTTCTTTCTGTCCAAAATTCAGTATTGCAGTAATACATGCCAGAAATGGCCACAAAAGAAACAATATCAGGTAGTTCTTCGTGTCAAGATAAGGCAATGCAACTGATCGTGAAAATCCTTCAGTCATAACGAATTAATTGGAATCTGAAAGTTCAAGGAATTTTTTTGCAACCCTTCCGATATGGTATTCTCCCGGGTCTGGCAGTATCATCTTGTTTTTGTAATTGCCATCCAGAAATGCTCTCACATCGGCTTGATTCAGGTCTCTTTTAATATTAAGTACCGGACGGCCTGCTATTGAATAATCTATCAGTTTACTGGGTGAATTAAGGGCTGAATTATTGTCGAAGTTTATCAGGAAATCCATTTGACTCAGTACCTCCAATAATTCTTCCCTTGGTATATATGCTGATACCTGGAGTCGATCATCCAGTTGTTTTTTATACTTGTCCAGTGATTCAGGAGAATTGGTATAAATATTAAATCTGAATGGCTTTGCAACAGACATCAGGAATCTCATTAACTGGTCCGGATCCCTTACTCCGGGAATAAAACCTCCGGCATACGCAAAAGTTGGTATCCTGTTACACAAAAACAAATCTGTTTTATTGTCAATCTCAAAATCAAAACCCTGGGGAATGATTCTGATCTTATTATGGAATTCCCGGTAATATCCATCCCTGGCACCTTCTATAGGTATGGAAATGAAATCGGCTTTTCTGCAGAAGGCCTTTTCCAGATACTTGAAATAAAAAGGTTTTCTGAAAGTATCAACAATATCACCCATATATGGGTCACCACAGTCTGCCACCCAAACCTCAGCTATCCGCTGCCGTGTGGTTCTTGCCCATGCCACACCCCAATGTACGGGATATGGTACAGCAAAAGATATCATAATGTCAAAGTTGCTTTCTGATTTCAGCATTTGCCGTACTTTGAACATATCCTCAATCCCGGGATACTCAAACAAAAGTGAGAGAGCCCTCGAAAGGGAACCGGTAATCCATGAAAATACATTTCTTTTTGAATCAGGAATTTGCGGGAATCGTGATTTCCCCCACAAATCAAGCTCAACTTTATATTCTTTAAGAAATTCGCTATAATTAAAATCTCTGAACTTTGTGATGACTTTTACATAATGTCCCTGCCTGATAAATTCTTTTGCGAGTTCTGTAGCACGGTAACTCCTGGGCGAAATCTCAGGATAAAATCCATTTGACACCAATAGTATTTTCTTCTTTTCACTCATAAATCAAGAATGACTTAATTGATCGGGATGCTTGATTTGTCAGCAGACATATCTCTCAATTTCCTTTCTACACAAGATCTTAATCGTGGGTGCATAACAAAGTACTGTAATCCCATCTCAGGCGACTGTTTTCTTCTGGTTAGTGAGTCTGTTTTAAAATCAATCAGGACCTCAGAGAAAAGTTCAAAATTCGCGATGCCGGTTTTATCTCTCAGATCGCTGATTGAATCACCTTTTTCAATTGAAATCGGCTTGAACGACAGTATATCTCCGGTATCAATCCCACGATCAATGATATGCACAGTAACGCCTAACTTCCTTTCATAAAAAATACTCCACTCCAGTACATTCATACCTCTCATATCAGGGAGCAAACCCATATGTGCATTTAAAATTCCGATTCTTACGGTATCTATTATACAAGATTTAAAGATCCCGCCGCCGGCATTTATCAATAGATCAAGCTCTGATCTCCGCAGAAGTTCGCATGTCTTACCTGAATGCAGGTCATTGGTTGTAAACAGCGGGATCCCTTCATTTTTGCATGCCTGTACAAGCGAAATATCCGGGATAGTGATTCCCAATGATTCGAGATATCGGGCAAGGTGGTCGGTAGAAGGTTTTGCAGATGAAGATACCCGCTCTGAGGTCTGTGCTTTTAATATGGAAACTACTGCCCGAAGGTTTAGGTTTCTCTTTATCCTGTGGAAAAAACTATTTGTGACCTGTATTACGCAATCAGGTTTGTGGAAATTGAATTTCAAAAAGTATATAAGCCTTTTTGTATATAGCTCCTGATCAGCAGTAATTATTCCGTACTTCATATCACCTTTGTTCAAGCGGTTTCATCAACTCTTCCTGGAGGATAAGCGCATCGGCGAAGAACTTTGTTGCCCAATTGGGGTAAGACCATGGCATGTAATCACCCCAGATTGGAAAGGAACCTGGTATTCCGCCACGGATTCCACGATTGGAACTCGATATATCCTGAACCTCTTTAAGCTGATCCAAAATCTTCAATGCTGCATTTAATAACCTTGCGTCAGAATTAATACGGTAAACCTTCAGCCAAATTATAGCTATCTGAGCATTGCCTGTCAGGCATGAGAAACTTGCTGCAGATTGCCATTTTGCGTTAAATCTGCCTGCAAGGTACTCGGGACTGGCGTTCGGATGCCTTTTCCTCTTTTCATACTTTAGGAAGATTCTTTCAGAATTACTGATTACCAGGCCACGGACTTGTTGTTTCAAATCGCCCTCCAAATAATGAGAACTTTCCAAAAGACCTCTGAGTGTATAGGCAATTGTATGTGTAAGAGGCAGCTCGTCCTGTGAAAAACCCATAAGATCAATCCAGCCATTATCTGAAGCAAGAGATAAGATCCACCTGATGTTTCTCAACGCTGTTTCCCTGTAAAGGTCACTGGAGGTTAGGTCAGCCATAACAAAAAGAGCCCATGCCACCCTTGAATGATATGCATGAGGTATGCCGTTATAGGTATACCGGGCCCATTTTCCGTCATTGTCAGAAATGGAGCACAGCCAATCAGATGCCTTTACAGCGGCGTCAAGATATCTCTTGTCATTTGTTGTTTTGTAAAGATCTGCCCAACCAAGAATTACCATACCAGTATTAAAAACTATAGGGTAATCATTTATCCCTGATCCTCCCCTTACCGCCCCTGATGGCAATTGGATTTCAATTTCCCAATCTCCCATTCGGATGGCTCTCTCAAGATAGCCAGGATCATTAACGAATGAAGAGTATCTCAGAAACGTTGAGATTATATACCCAGATGTTTCAGGGTAGGGTAATGCCCATCCGGATTCAAATCCAAATGATGCAGCAGACCCACCAGTTCCTGTAATTTCCTGAGAGAGAGACAACCATTCCATGGCACTCTCAAGATGGTCCTTATTTCCGGCAATCTTCAAGGGGATGCCGAAAATATGTCTTGCGGTTACTTTAAATAAAGATGGATGAAGAATCAGCCTCAGGATCACCGCTGGCCTGATGCGGGTAAATAATATTCGAAACTTATGCAAAAAGGGTCTCATATGCTGATTGTGAAATGTGCGATATGCCGTAAATGCAGGTGTTGCACTAATCTACCTGCTTAAAATGTATTTTTTCCAGAGATTTACGAAGAGCTCCGGCAACAGTAGTTTCTGAAAACATCGCTGATATTATTCGCCTGTTCTCCATCGCTTCAGACTCTTCAAGATTCGTAAAGACTCTTTTATTCTCATTGGTAAGATCAGTATCAATTGAAAAAACCTTTACGCCAATTCTTTTCAGGTAATTATAAAAAGAATTCGACTCATTTAGATAAACTTTTGCGCCCATCCAGATCATCATTACAATATTGCCGATAGCCTGTTGCCTGTAATGGTTCATAATTACAATCCCACACCTCTGCATAGTGAGAGTATATTGCTCCAGGGGAATGAACTGCCTGAGCGAAATAAGGCCAGATCCGAAAATTGAAACTCCCTGGTAATGAATATAATCCCCATATTGAGCATCGCCATAACTAAGCGGGAGTATTACTTTCCTGTTCCCAATCCCGATTTCGTTAATTTTGTAAAATACCTCCAAATGGTTGTTGGTATAGTTGGCAGAATTTCCAATAAGGATATCATTGCCATTTACATGAATGTGTTCATTGCCTTTCAAGATGAACTCCAGGGGATAGTAAGTAAATGGAATAAATCTGCTGTAATGGGGGATGATCCCTTTGTTCTGAAAGAAATTGAATTCCTCTTCGTATGGAACCGCAAAATAAGACAGCTTTGAGGCAGCCTGCTTTATTGATCCTTTTACCAAAGCCTGATCCTGTCGGAACAGGGTACTTAAAGTCATCCTTAACTTATCTTTGAACGTTGGTATAATATTGGGGAGGTTTATTGAGGAAGTAAATTTCCCAAGAAACTCTTTATCAGGGAAGACTTCTTTTGTGTAGAGTTCTGCACCCCAAAAAATGCCTACAAATTTACCTTGCTCCCCGGAAGAAATAAAAAGTGTACTGTTAAATTCATTAAGACTATGCAAAATAACCCAATCATAATCCTGTATCCTGTGAAGCAGGTATTTTAACAGGAAGCGATTGTTCGGTACTAGTTCAATATTATCATGTTCTTTTACGTAGATAAGCTTTCTGTTGAACCGTGATTTGGGAATAATAAAATGATTGCTTCCGGGGAAAGCTTTCTCAAATATATATATTGCAGCATCAATGAATTTTTCATCGGATGCGATATGGATTATTTTATAATTTGCGCCGATCATTTATAATCCCTTGATAAGACTTATGATCATATCTGCATCATCCTCTGTAAGCTCAAAAAATAATGGTAATCTTACAAGATTTTCAGAAAAGAAATCAGCGTTGGGAAGTTCCCTTCCATCATGAAGGTTTTTATAATATTGGCTATTATGCAGGCTTAGATAATGGAAAACAGCATGAACACCATTTTCTTTAAGCCTGTTAATAAGATTCGCCCGCTGATCCGTTGATCTGGAAACCAGATAAAAAAGATGTCCGTTATTTGTGGCATACTTTGGAATGACAGGCAGGCTTTTTATATTACCATCGGCCCATCCTTCAAGGCCGTTATAATACTTCTCCCATAGGGCAATCCTTTTTTTCTGAATTTCATTAATATTCTCCAGTTGCGCCCAAAGATAGGCAGCAATAATCTCCGATGGCAGGAATGAAGATCCGGTATCACACCAACCATATTTGTTCACCTCGCCCCTGAAGAACTCAGCCCGGTTAGTCCCCTTCTCCCATATTATTTCAGATCTTCTTATAAACCTGTCATCGTTTATTGCCAACAACCCCCCCTCCCCTGAGTTGATATTTTTGGTTTCATGAAAAGAGAAAGCAGCCATATGACCGATACTTCCCAGCGGTTTGCCTTTATAGTACGAATCAATTGCCTGGGCTGCATCCTCAATTACCAGAATATTATGTCTGTCTGCCACGTCCATAATCCTGTCCATATCACAAGCAATACCTGCATAATGTACCGGCACAATCGCTTTTGTCCTGGGAGAAATATATTTCTCAATTTCTTCCTCATCAAGATTTGGATAGTCCTTATGACTGTCCACAAATGTTATCCTTGCTCCGGCACGAACAAAGGCAAGCGCGGTGGAAACAAAAGTATATGAAGGCATAATAACTTCATCACCAGGTTTTATACCGGCAAGCATTGCACACATTTCGAGCGCATCTGTACAGGAAGTCGTCAGCAAGGCCTTTCGAAATCCGTATTTCTGTTCAAAGAACTCCTGGCATTTACGGGTAAAGATGCCATTACCGGATATCTTGCCGGAGTATACTGCCTGATAAATATAGTGCATCTCCTTGCCAGTCAGGTACGGCTTGTTAAACGGTATCATTTTCATCGAAATCTTTTTGAAAGTTTTTTTCTGAATTGTTATTTTTCAGGGGTCCGAATTACCTACAACCACATGTGGTAAGTATTTATAAGACTCTCAACAGAAAACCCACATTTCTTATAAAGCAAACAGGCTCTTTCGTTATCCAGTTGTGTTACTACCTTGATAATGCTGAATCCTTTCGCATACGCCTCATTATCTGCGTAGTATACTAACTCTGAACCTATTCCCATACCGACATAGGACCTGTCAACAGCCAGAAGACCAATATCAGCAAAGTTACCCCTGGCGCCAAGAGTGATTAACCCTGAAATACGTTCTTCAGTTCTGGCAATAATTACACTGGATGCGACTTTACCGTTCAGGGAATTTTCAAGCCATTTTTTATACAGTCGCTCATATTCCCCGTTCCTGAAATTGCAGTCAACCCGAAACCGTGAATATAAACCCGCCTGTAGTGCCAATTCAGACAGTTCCTTTTCCTCTCCGGTACCGGAATATTCCATAATTTCATTCCTGAATCCCGAATGGCTGGCACTGGTTTTACAAAATGTTACTTTTTTATCAACAAGCAGACCTCCGGATTCTTTTATCATGCTGTTCAGGAGGAGAGCTTCCGGAGACACAAGAATATATGTCAGCCTTGCCTGCTCCTGATCCAATATCCTTAGTGTTTGTTCATAATCATAAGGGTCATCATTGTTTATAACAACCCTGGCTACCCGATATCCGAAGAAGGCAGAGTCCCATGGCAGAAATTCAAAGGAGTTCATGTCCAATCAATACTCTTTTAACTTAAAAATGGCTTTTATCCCAGACTTCCACCCGTGTAATACAGACCTGAACAGGAACAGGAAAGGCAGCTGATTGTATACAAAACCAAAGTAGAGATAAGGCCTTACCACCTTGTTGGTGTTTAGCCTGCCAAGACCAAATTCCTGTAATATGGCTCTCGTCTCCCTGAATGTTCTTAAATAAGGTTTACGAATTGAGGAGGTCATTGTCAGAATAACGAACTTAGAGATTGGCTGGTTCAGGAAAGTTTTCTGCCTGGGACTCAGGCTCTCCCTAGATTGAAACTTCTTCAGATTATGGGCTGAGGCCAGAAAGCCTCTGGCTGCCTTTTCAGTATGAAACAACTTCGAATTTGTTGCAGAACCTAACCTCGTAGTTCGTAAATAGAAGGGCATGCTATCAAAAATACACCGGTCTGCGACACTAAGAATTCTGGCAATTAATTCTCCATCCTCAAGAAATGGCACGTCAGGCAGATAATTTAATCCAAACGATTTGAAAAACTCAGTTTCAAAGAGTACAGCACACATCCTGTCAGGATCAGGAGGATTACCCTTCCTGGTTAAAAAATATGCTTCTATTCCGTCAGTAACACACAAATCCAGGTTATTATTCAAGACTTCCTGCCGTACTGATCCGTCAGAATTCAGAAATGTAAAACCGAGAAATGAAACCTGGGCGTTTTTACTTTCGGCATTTTTCAAAACCATGTTCAGGGTGTTCTCCCGTATGTAATCGTCAGGATCAATGAAAAGAACATATTTACTGCCAGCCTCATGAATTCCCCTGTTTCTGGCTCTTGATACACCCTGATTTTGCTGATTGATCAGAATAATGTTAGAGTACTCCTTCTGTAACCTCTCAACTATTTCTCCGGATCTGTCAGGTGAACCGTCATTAACACATATTATCTCGTAATCATTTAATGGTAAATCCTGTTGGAGAAGACTTCTGATACATCTTTCCACATAGGGTTCTACATTATACATCGGAATAACGACTGACAGTCTTTTCATTCTGTGTTGATAATTCTTTGACTTCAGTAACAGCAGAAATAAGTCACATGGAAAAGCAAGCAACTTAAAAGTTCACAGGAAAAACTCTTCGTGCCGGGATTTTTCAGGCAGATGCTTTCTGATCCATAATAACCACCTGAATGGGTTAAGATAAATCGTTAAAAGGTTTTTAATCCAGACATTAATTATTTTATCCCGATTCATGAACTCTGCCCGGAATACCTGGCTTGTAACCCAGCAAAATCTCTGATCATTCCTAACTAAAAATGGCAGGTTCGGATAGGTAAACCTTCTTCTGAAGTCCTCTGAACGGAAATAGTTTGGTTTTATTAACGTATCCTTACCCTTATTGTTTATTGCTCCGGAATGCATACGATAGTTAACAGTGATCCTGTCCATAAAGTCAAGTCTTATCCCTGCCTTTGTGAGCTTAAGCCACACCGGATAATCCTCAAAGGTTCTGAACTCCTCATCAAATGCTCCGATCGATAACAATATTTCGCGGTTAATAAATACTGAAGGTGAGAAATGTATTCTGTCACAGACCAGAAGCATCCTATACTGAGATAAAGCGTCTCTGCCCGGAGCCATAATTCCATTCTTTGAAAAGGGGTTACCAGGTATAACAGATACCAGCGAATCTCTGGCAAAAATTTCCTTGTATACTTCGATCTTTGAGAATAAGACACCTGTCTCAGGGTGCGATTCTATCCAGGTCATATTATCCTCTATGCAGGTAGGTTTAAGCGTGTCATCGGCTCCAAGGAACTTAATCCATTCACCTTGGGCTGCCCTGATTCCCCTGTTTGCGTTACCTGCTACCCCGGTATTTTGATCAGAAGTAATAAGTTCTGTCCTGACAAACCTTGATTTATGATCACGTATCCAATTGCGGCAAATATCCACTGTATTGTCATTGGAACAGTCATCAGATACGATCAGTTCCAGCCCGGCCCATGTCTGATTCCTGACACTGTCCAGAGTCTCTTCAATAAACGGAGAAGAGTTGAAGGCAGAGATTATTACTGAGATGAGAGGTTTGTTATGAACCATTTCCTGCGAACCAGCCTGGCAGCCTATCTCTTCCATAGCTTTTCTGCCACTAATGATCTCAGGTCCATCAAACCTGACAGCCTGTTTACGGAATACGCCCCAGCCGCAATACAGATCAGACCTCCGGAAAGATACCTGTACAAATTGACCGGGACAAAGACGGTTCCCAATGTCAGAATCATGAACATAAATAATATCAAAAATTGCCCGGCAAACTTCTCCGGCATCCTGAAATCATATTTTTTTCTTAACACATAATATGAGAACACAACACCGAGAAAATAGGTAATAATGAATGAAATCCCCAGACCATTCAGCCCGAAGAAATGATAGAGAATAAGATTTGAAGCCAGGATTACCGCTCCTGACACTATTTCCATGGCCATAAAGAGCTTTCCGTCACCCTTGGCAAGGTAAACATAGCCCATCGCCCATGAGATGGTTTTGAACGGAATCCCTATCAGGGTAAGAACCGCAAACATAACCACAGGCAGGAATTCCGGAGTGTAAAGAATACGCACGACTAATGGCATTCCTACAATTAAAAGGATAAGCAGTGGTGTCACTATTAATAGTGCTGCTTCGATCTGCTGGTTTACCAGGTTTCTCACCTTATAATTATCAGCCTGTACGGCAGCGAGCCGGGGGAAATAATCCGTGGCCATTGCTGCAAATATAATGGCAGTATACTGGCCAACAACGCCCCACCCTGCATTGTAAAGCCCAACCTGCTCCACCCCTGCATTATTACTAATAAATGCATTTAGAATATAGCTCGATAATGAGGCAATAAACCCAGCAACAGTCATTGAGATTCCTAATTTTACCATCCCCATCCCCTGCCGGGTATATTCATTTGAAGTAAGTTTGACTTTTTCAACAGGGACTCTTCGTGAAAAGTACCAGGAGAGTATTAATCCAGTAATGGATGTGACAATCAATGCAGGCACAATGCCCCCAATTCCATAAAAATAGTATAGAGGAATAGAGGTTACAAGGCCAAGCAGTGAGCCTATTACTCCTGCTTTTGCCATCTCCCTGAGCCGGCGGGTACCCTGAAGAATGGCACTCTGGCCTTTGCTGATAGCCTGCAACAGAATTGTTATTGAAAGCCAGATAAATGCCCAGGTATACTCTTTATTTCCAAATGACCACAGACTTAACTGGGGAGCAAAAACTACCGTTGCGCCTGCCCCGAACAACCCTGTCAACCACACCCAGTGTCTTAGAACCCTTATGGTCTTTGATACAGATGATTTGTCACCAGTACCATTTGCTGCTGAAATGTCTCTAACTGCACTAAATGTGATACCGAGACCGGTAACAGTAATAATTAACTGTAGCGGGGAATTTAAAAGACCGATTACTCCTACACCTTTTGCCCCAAGCAGGACCGCAACAAACTTAACCCTGATAATCCCTACCAGAATATTGAAAACCTGTACGCCACCGAAAATAGAAGTCGCTTTGAATATCTGGCGATATGATGAACGCTCTGATTCAAGTTCTCCCATTGATGATTCAGGCTGTGAGCTTTTCAAGGTTTCAGGTTGATCTTTGCCAGATAACAATTTAGGTCGGATATGAGTAGACTATTCGATTCAGGGAGTCTTTTAATCCTACTTGAATTCATTTATTGCCTTGACAACAGCATCTGCTTCATTCTGAGTCATAACCTGACTGATAGGCAAACTAAGAACTTCCCGATGGATTCTTTCGGTTACCGGCAATTTCAGGCCGGCATATTCAGAGTATGCTTTCTGAAGATGCGGCGGAATCGGATAATGAATTAATGTCTGAATGCCATGTTGCTCCAGGTACTCCCTTAACCGGTCACGATCAGGATGGCGCACCACAAAAAGATGCCATACATGACAGAGATTATCACGGATGGAGTTTGAAAAATAAGGCATGGTACCCGCAAAGGTCGTTTGATGCAGGCTCACTCCAGGCAGCATCACCTGCCTATTTTTTATGTTCAGATGATAATAATCGGACACTTCCCTCCGATGTTGGTTATCAGAATCCAGTCGCGGGAGTTTTACCCTGAGAACGGCTGCCTGTAATTCATCCAAACGGGAATTAATTCCTCTATAATTATGAACGTATTTTCTGACTGAGCCGTAATTTGCCAGAGATCTTACCACGGTGGCAAGGTCGGAATCATCTGTAGTTACAGCACCTCCATCCCCCAATGCGCCAAGATTTTTACCCGGGTAAAAACTGTGACCTGCAGCATCGCCGAGTGATCCTGTTCGCCTGGAGGCATGGCTCTCCTCAATCCTTGAATCTGAGCCGTACCTATGAACCACAGTCGCACCTGCTGCCTGAGCATTATCTTCAATAATTTTCAGATCATGGGTTTTCGCGATCTGCTCTAATTTCTCAGACCAGACTGCCTGACCATAGAGATGAACTACAATAATAGCCCTGGTTTTGTCTGAGATAGCACCTTCAATCTGATCTATATCTATGTTGTAAGTGCCAGGATCAGGTTCAACAAAAACCGGTCTAAGCCTGTTGTCTGTAACAGCGAGAACGGTTGCAATGAATGTGTTAGCCGGTACAATAACCTCATCACCTTCCTTCATTGTACCCATTTCAATGTATGCCTTCAGAATTAGGCGAAGAGCATCCAGACCGTTTGCAGTAGTGATACAATGATCGCATCCGATAAAGTCAGCGTATTCACTCTCAAAGGCAGCGGTCTCCTCTCCCAGTAAAAACCAGCCTCTCTTTAGAACTCCCGAAATTGCATCCGACAACCCGGGTTCAAAACTCGACGTAATTTTTTGCAGATCAAGAAATTTAATCACATTCCCTCCATTTTCCGTTTTTCTTCATCTGTAAAGCTCCGGATAATCTTTGCAGGATTACCACCTATTATAGTATAGGGTCCAAATGATTCATTTACATATGAATTCGCCGCAACAATGCAGAAGTCCCCCAGGGAAACACCTGGCATGATAATTGACCCTGATCCAATCCAGACATGGTTCCCGATCCTCACGGGTTTCCTGATAATCGGAAACACATTTTGCATGAGTTCCGATGCATTCGGTCCTGAGTCAACCATTATGCTGACATTCTGAGCTATACTGACATTGCGTCCTATTGTAAGCTTTGCCGCATAGCCATTTAACATACTGTTCATTCCAACATAACAACCTGATCCAATCTCAAGGAGATTATCAGGACTCCCAAAAACAGAACATCTCTTGGCAATCCTTACATTATCTCCGATTACGACATTGTTGACCGAGGATGAGACGTCAATTTCAACATCTTTCCCAAGATTGATATTCGAATATTTCATTGAAAATTCATTTTAAGAAATGCTTTCATGACTTCATAAAAATAATCAAGGTCATGTGCAGTAAGACCTTGATGGACCGGAATGAAGTATGCCTCTTCACCATAAAAGACGCTTGACTGGATACCGTGTTCCCAAAAATGCTTTTTCAGCATTGGAAGGTCAATTTTATAATTCCCCGTTTTGAACATAAACACACCCGGGACATTACCCGGTGCCAGCACAAACCTTTCAGGCAGATCCAATGTATCGAACATGCTGCGCAGTGTCATGTAATTGGCAATTCTTTGCCTAATTATAGAATCTTTTTCTTTAATATACTTCGAAAGAACGTTTTTTACGTAACGAACAATCCCGGGGTGTTGATCGGCTACCTGAATCGCTCCTGTTTTATTCCGTGCAACAAGAAGGCCTCCGACCTGTATCGGGAACATTTTAGGAAAACTGTATATAACGAAATCTCCTATTTCCCCGATTGTATCTTCTTTGTCTGATGAAAAAAAAGAACCCGCGCAATCTTCAATGACAGGCAGGTTGAGGCCCCTGAGATGTTTCATCTCAGGGTAAGGATATCCGAATTCGTGATTAACGAACAAAACCTTTGTTGCAGGCCCGATTTCCCTTGACCATTTACAGTACCTCTCTATCTCAATGGTAACACAACTGCTGATGTAGTAATTACCTGATGTCGTCAGAATAGTTACAATATCGTCTGGGTTGAGATCGAACTGCCCCAAGGCAATGTTTATCGCCTGGCGGCCGTTGTATGTATAAAGGTAATTATCGTAACCAAATCGCTCTGTAAAGTAGTTTTCAATCAGGTCATCGTCAGGTAATATATGGTTCAAGGAAAGATCCCTGGTACAAAAAGGGCCAATCCGGTATGCAGGAAGACTGTATGGATCAGGATTAATGACGAACACTGATCAGAATTTATGTGGTTCCAGGACAAACCTGTATCTTAATGAAGAAACCGATTCGTGACTTTCTTTAAACCGCAAAAGTCCCTCATTGGGAATCCCGGACTCTGTTGATATACCAAGATCCATATACCTGTAACCTGCTGCTTTATAATGGGAGAACAGGTTGAGCAGAAGATAATCCATTGCTCTAAGAGGACGTCCTTCATCATTATCACCCCAGAATACAGCATAACATATCTCATGACTACTACGGTAGAATATTGCGGCGGCTATAATCTGCTTATTTTCTGACACTACCTTGAAGAAATCAACTGGCCATAGTCTGCCAGTTGATATTATATCATCCAGTGTCATAAAAATTGGCCTTCCGAATTTTGCTCGGTTTATTCGAATCAGATTGTATATCTCATCCCATTCAATTGGATCCTGGGTTAAACCAAACTGAAGTTTATTGCGTTGGGCTTGCCTGAAATACTCTCTGCTGTTTTTCTGACTGTAACCTCCATTAAAAACTGCCAGATCAACCCAATTGGTGATATCAGGGCAAGAAGTCTGGTACCCGTGCCTGATGAGAGAGTTTATGGCTTTTGCATTAAAAGAACCATGGTAAAGATCCGGAGGTGTAATTATCTCGATCCGCCTCAGGGATTTGGATTTTGCATAATCCGCAAGCTGTTTGAGGAATTTGTCAATTTCACTTATATAAATGTTATCCCTCCTGAAATGAAATCCCCCAAAAGGAGCTGAAAAAGGGGAGAGTAACGTATCTCTCCTTATTCCGGCCAATAAACCAACAGGTATTTCCAGGGCAGAATCTACAAGTCTGATAATAGAATCAACCTTCGACCTGTTCAGTTCGCAAAAAGCTCCTGAAATAAAAGGGTGTGGGTCAGAAGGAAACAATTTCTCAAATGTGACCCTGTCAACTTCAGCCAGCATTTATCTCTTTCCTGTACTTTAAAAAATCATTGTATTCTCTAATGTAGTCCTCAGGATTGTACTTCTCCGAGGCAAGTACCAGACAAACAGCCCCTGAAGAAAAGTTTACAAGCTCTCGCCAAATCCCAGGGACAACCATAAGTCCGTAATAAGGTCTATTAAGTGGTACTATTTTCCTGTTAATGCCGTCATCAAGTATAACATCAAAAGAGCCACCTGCCGCTACTATTAACTGGTAAATATTCTTATGGGCATGTCCGCCTCTTTCAGCTCCTCCTGGAACATCATACAGGTAATATACGCGATGGATATTGAAGGGTAGATGGAGTTCATTCTGGAAAACAGTTAAATTCCCAGCCCTGTTATGAACCCGGGGCAGTTCAATAACATTACAATTATGTATGTCAGAAACCAATCTAATCATTTATTCCTGTTCATCCGAATGAATTCCTCCCAATCCCTTATATAATCATCCTCCGAATAATCAGTTGAGGAAAGTATGAGAGCAAGTGAATTTGTGGAAAAGTTTTCAAGAGTCCGCCAAATCATTTTGGGCACAAGAACCCCATTATATGATCGATTCAGCATGAATCTCCATTCATCTTTACCATCATTGAGAACGATATCAAAACTGCCGGACAATGATACAATCAGTTCTTCGGTCTCCCTGAAAGCATGCCCTCCTCTCTGTTCTCCACCGGGAACATCATATATCCAGTATACTCTTCTTAGCCTAAATGGAAGATGAGTGTCTTCCTCAATAAATGAGAGATTTCCCCTCAAATCGTAGAACCTTGGTAATTGTATTAGACAGGGTGCTGCCAATTTCAATCTCAATTTTAGGGTTTGACAGAAAACAATCTAGCTTTTGATTATCCGGGCCAGGCCCTTTTTCTTCTCCTTTTCAGTTGTATAACCGTATTTTTCACCGTAGGAGTAATGCTTGTAATCAGATTTCATTCCATTTACTACTAGACTGACCCCTTTAGCTCCGTTCGAGTGAATCTCATTCATTGTCCTCTCAAGAATATCTTTGAGAGTGTAACCCGGTCTGACTACCAGTAAACAGGAATCAGCTTTGGATATTAAATTAAACGTGTCCGAAACAATTCCAATCGGAGGAGAGTCAATTATGATATAATCATATTTAGACTTCAGGGAATTTATCAGATCACTGGTCTTGTCCATAGCGATCAATTCTGATGGATTGGGTGGTATAGGTCCTGAGGAAATGATTGACAGATTATCATAAGGTGTCTCCTGGATTATTTCTTCCAGGCTATCTTTTCCGATGAGCCACGTGGATACGCCTTTATCATTCTTTAAGGAAAAATCCTGAAATATTTTAGGTTTCCTTAAGTCAAACCCGATCAATACTGTTTTTTTGTCCAACAGACTATAAACTGATGCAAGGTTAACCGCCGTGAAAGTTTTGCCTTCTCCCGGCATGGATGATGTTACAAGAATTACAGGTGATTTAGCATCGCGAGTCAAAAATTGCATTCGTGACCTCAACAGACGATATGATTCGGCAATCGGTGAACCGGGACTGTCAAATATGGTCTTGTTTATCTTCCCTGCACTTAGGGGAATATGCCCCACAACAGGCATCCATGTTATCTTGTTGAGATCATCTTCTTTGATCTTATTGTTAAGGAGAAATGATAAGAACAGAATTATGAATGGTACCCCAAACCCGGCTAAGAGCCCCATAAAATAAATTTTTGTGGGATTAGGTGCAACCATCATGCTGAAGCGTTCATCAGCAGGATCAATGACCTCACTGTCAGATCTGTTTGATGCTTTTTGCATTTCCTGCTCAGCGCGTGTTTCCAGAAGAAAAGTATAGAGTTCATCATTAAGCCTGAATTTCCTTTCTATACCTAGCAGTTGCCTTTCGGTGACTGGAAGTGCAGACGCCTGGGCGTTTGCCTGATTGATCTGCTGCTGATTTTCCGAACGAGCAAGACTGTTTGCCCGCCTTAACCCGTTCAGCGTCTCTCTCAGACTGGCCTTAGCTGTATTTATCCTTTGCTCCAGATTTCTCTGAAGGGGATTCAGTTCCCCGGCACCTCGGGTGGCCATTTGCCCCTGTAATTCGGCGAGTTCATCAACCAGTCTTGTCAACCCTGGATCATTTATGCCCATGGTCATTGGAACGATTGGAATTTCTCCAGATTCATTCTTATTTAGGTAGTCTGCAAGATAATCATAGTAGTTTGCCTCAAGATTGAGTCGTGCCCTTTCATTTTCCAGCAGTGTGACCTGAGTAATTATTGACTGCCCCTGAGCAGAAAGATCCATTACACGATTAGAAGACCGGAACTGCTGCAGCCTGCTTTCTGTTAGTTGTAGAGAATCAGTTATACCTATTAGTTGATCGTCTATGAATTGTATTCGTCTTGCGGCTTCAATATTTTTTTTGTCAAGTGATATTGCCTGAAAATTCCTGATATGCTCATTTAGAAAATCTGCATCCTTCGCTCTGTTTGTCCCTGTTAAACTGATTTTAAGAATGGATCCTTCTCTTGATAAGAGCTCAACTATTATTCGGTTGCTGTAATAATTTACTAGGCGGCTAAGGCTATAAATTGTAAAGAAGATTTGCTGATTCTTATTATTTGTGAATGCTTTTTCGTTTCGGCATTCAATAATAAAACTGCTGCCAGAATAGTCAATAGGTTCTCCGAATGTGCCATCTTTTTCAAATGGAAGATACTTTGATTCGGACTTAAGTTTATACTTATTGCTGCCAAGATAGGTTATCGAAAACTCCGTATCCTTAGGGAGAGGAATCTGATTCTCAGTTATAATCAGAACCGGATCCTCCGGATATAACGGGAGATTATTTCTTAAGGTTTTATAATAAAAATCCATTTCGAACTGCAGGGCTTTTAATGTCCTTTCAGTTAGGTCCCTTGATCGCAGGATCATCATTTGATTCTCCAGATTCTTCATTCCTCCAGGCAAACCAAGCCCTTGAAGAAGTGCCGAATTATCTACCAGAGGCCTGTCTTCTGTTTCATTGATAAGAATTGAAATTGAAGTCTGGTATACAGGCATTGTATGTCCTATATAAAACCAGGCACAAAACAAAGCACTAGCAGTGGTTATAACAAACCAAAACCAGTTTTTAAGTATCATGGACAAAATTGCCTGAGGATCTATACCAGAAACTTCCTGCGTTTTGATTCCCGGTTGTTCTTTCTGAATATAACTGCCTTTCCTTCTCATCTTCTTTATGATTCAAAAGTATTTCTGATACTTTACCAATTTGTAATTCCCAAAAAAGAACTGAATGTTAGTTTGTAAATAAGCATCCAATATCTAAAGCGTTCTGAAAAACGCAATTATCCCCAGGGTGGAGGTGATTGTTGTAAGGAAAATTGTCCAGACTGAACTGTTTGCCTGAAATGCCCTGCTCTGCCTTGGAACTGCATAAACAATATCATTGGGCATTATATAATAATACTCGGAGGAGAGGATGCTGCGATCAGCAAGAGAGAATTCCTTGACAATAGGACCATATGGAGACGGCCTGATTAATTGAACCTTCTGACGGTTGCTGTAATCGCTCATATCACCTGCTATTGCCAGAGCATCAAAGATTGTGATCCGATCCTTTGTAAGCATATACCTGCCGGGCAGCCTAACTTCTCCAATAATGCTTACATAATTATTCACAAGTCTTACCATTATCGCTGCATCCGTAACATAATTTTTGAGGATTAAATCCAACTCAGCCTTAATTTCCGGAAGGGTCTTTCCTCCAACTGGGACCTTACCAACAAATGGGATTTCAATTATCCCTTGTGCATCAACTGTATACCCTGACAATGCTGCACTTTCCTGTGTGATTCCGGCAGTACCAACGTCCGCATTGAAAAGAGATGACCATTGCGGGTCAGGAGTAATTACTCTTACATATAAGTTATCATAGGGCATGACCTTATAAGCCTCAGGAGTCACTGAGGCTTGTTGGTCCGCAAATAAATCGGATCTGGCAGATTCTGCGGAGTATTGAAGATAGGTCAGCTTTTTTCTTGAAACACAGGAACTCATAACCATCACAATGGTTATAAGGATTAAAGGGGTGGTCCTACGAATTCTCATATCAAGTGTTTTTTAGGAAATAATATTCTCCATTCATGTTACCGGCAAAATAAAATAACAAATGGTTCGAGTTTGCACATGCCAATATTAAGCTATACAATTATTAAGACATAATTCCATGCCATATGTTGGATAAGTTGGAATTCCCCTGAATTAACTTAAGCACACGCCACGAGGTATCAGGCACCTGATAATCAACTGGAAGCTGTTTTGATCGGATGACGTTGTGTTCAGCTATGACAATTTCAATTGAATTCATAACCACATCCTGATTAAAACCTGTAAGGATTATAGTGCCTGTATCCTGGGCTTCCGGGCGCTCCATAGAATTGCGTAACGAAATAGCAGGAAAATTTAAGATGGCTGATTCCTCACTGATGGTGCCACTGTCCGATACCGTACAAAGAGCATTCATCTGCAGATGAACATAGTCGGTGAATCCAAAAGGCTTCAGAAACCGTATCTGCGGATCCATATTAGTGTTCTCCACAGCCTCCAGACGCTTGCGCGTCCTCGGATGTGTAGATACAATAACAGGCACCTTGTAATCTCCGGCCAGGCGATTCAGAATCAGCAATATCTTTTCAAGGTTACCAGGATTATCAACGTTCTCTTCACGATGAACCGATACTACAAAATAAAGTCCCTTCTCCAGCTTGAGGGTATCGAGGATCCCTGAACCATCTATCTTAGGCCTATAGTAATTGAGCACCTCACACATCGGCGAGCCTGTCAGGTATATACGCCTGTGGGGAAGTCCCTCTGATATCAGATGCCGTCTTGCATGTTCAGTATAAACAAGATTAAAATCGGCAATGTGATCAATAACCCGCCGGTTAATTTCTTCAGGTACATTGAAATCGAAACACCTGTTGCCGGCTTCCATATGGAAGACAGGAATATGAAGCCTCTTGGCCATGTAGGCAGAGAGACATGAATTAGTATCCCCCAGAACCAGCAGGGCATCGGGCTTCTCCCGTCGAAGAAGCTCTCCGGACTTTCTGATAATGTCCCCCACAGATGCTTCAAGAGATGACACATCAACATTCAGGAAGAAATCAGGCTTACGCAAATCCAGATCCTTATAAAATATCTCATTCAATTCATAGTCATAATTCTGACCGGTATGCGCAATTATATGATTTACATGCTCATCCAGCAGGGACATAACCCTTGACAATCTTATTATCTCAGGTCTCGTGCCAACAACGGTAAGTACTTTCAGTTTTGAATCTTTCATAATAGTCCTTGGGCTGACCGCGGTAACGGGCGGCCGGCAAATATCAGTTATACTTGTTCAAAAAATGTATCAGGATCGGCTGGATCGTATGGTTCATTTATCCAGAAAATAGTATACAGGTCTTCGTTACCTGTGTTGGTAATATTGTGAGTGTGCCATACCGGCATATCAACATAGGATGGTGCATTTCCGTCAAGATCGAATGAATTGATTTTATCCGTTCCTATTCGCCGAAGCTGTATTTTTGCCTTCCCCTTGATCACTGCAAACCTTTCTGCTTTCCTTGTATGGAAATGATTCCCCCTGGTGATTCCGGGCTTCGTTGTTGAGAATGAAATCTGTCCACCGCTGTTGAGTTTTACGGTTTCAACAAATGAGCCCCGTTCATCAGTGTTCAATTTCAGCTTAAACGGGAAATAGCTTTCGTGATCAATATAACATACAAACGTATTGAAAAGATTTCTCTCAAAAGGATCGGTAAGGTCCGGTATGATCCCTTTCTCAAAATATTGTGCCCTGAAACTCTGCAAAAGTGCCAGAATTTCAGTAACCCGTGCTTCATCAGTCGGTGTTATTCTGAATTCATCGTCGGCAATTTTATTCTCAACCAGGTAATAAATAATCTTCACAAGGTCGCCGATGTAAATGAGTCTTAACTGCGCATCAACATCAACCCTGGGCTGTTCATTGTGAGTAAGCTGGTGGGAAAAAGTCGCTACAACCGAGTTGTAATAAGGATTTCCGAACGGACCAAAGACATTGGGGATAACCATCCCCGTAAAAATTCCTCCCGAACGGTCTGCCCATTCAGAAAGCAGGCGCCTTCCCTCCCGCTTTGATTTACCAAAGACATTGTCACGTTCTTCCTGGGTAGAGGAAGAGAACAGCACATGAGGCTTAACACCTGTTGTCTCCAGGGCTGTTATCAGTTTATTGACCAGCTCAATATTTGTATTGTATATTGTCTGAGGATCATTGTGCCTGTTAAGAGCAGCCAGATGAACTATTGCATCACACTTGCCGACAAAAGCTTCCAGTTTGTTCTGATCCTGAAAGAAGTCGTCACGGAACGGAATTAATTCCACCTCCGTTTTCCGGAACGTCAGATAATTAAAAAGATGCGTTCCAATAAAACCAACCTGACCGGTAATTCCTATCTTAATCATTATTAATTATTTAATTCCTTTCTATAACCATGCCGGACAAGAACACAACATTGCCAGGCTCCGGCTGTTGCTTCTGATAACAGATTATCTGAAGTGATATGTGAATCTGAGGAACAGACCTGCTGAATTATAGTACAGTTCGCCAAAATCTGCCGCTCCGATTATACCTGCGCCTATCTTCTCATTTATCATTTTATTCAGTTCCAGGTATGCTGAAAACTGTTTTCTTTCACCGAAGAGACCTGCTGATCCCGGGTCCGGAATCCCGGTTGACTGCTCCTC